>ERZ761584.86-NODE-86-length-36619-cov-37.690898_pt1 | contig 36619 bp, 57 predicted proteins | sample MGYA00512168_ERZ761584 | MGnify/ENA primary metagenome ERZ761584 (study PRJEB28899, sample SAMN03785564) | bioreactor sludge metagenome | biome: EBPR Sludge; feature: EBPR Bioreactor; material: 0.22µm filtered reactor supernatant | place: Saint Lucia: Queensland...
GAATCGCTTTCCGACATTCCGAATCTCCAGATGAATGATGACGACAAGCTTCGAGCGTTCTGCTACGGTCTCTACAACATTCACTCTGGCAAGATCCGTTCTGCGAACAATTTCGGAAGTCTGGCAAGGAAGTTGGTTGAAGCCAAGGTTTTCAGTAGCACTAAGGAAGCTTTGGAGTTCATCATCAGGAACAAGAAGTAACTAGAATCCAACTATTAGGATTAAGAAGCAATTCTTAATCCTAATGATGGGAGGCTAGAATGCGAATCGAAGTAATACGTTCTAATAAGGAATTCGGTACAGTGATTCATTTCACTAATGATAATGGAATCACTCTCAGCATGGGATTTGGCCCTCATCATTACTGCGAAGGAAGAAAAGGTATCAAGAATCCTCAGAACGCAGAATTCGCAGTATGGGAGAAAGACGGTGAAATGAAATTCATCAAAAACGATTCTGTGGCGGGATGGATTTCGTTAGACCATCTGGGGAATCTTCTCAACATTCTTTCACAGGATGACACAAGGGCAGCATATAAGATTGCAGAGTATCTTAGCAGTCTTTAAAAGCTAACTTTCAAGGCTAGGGATTAAGAGATTAAAGCCTAATCTTTTAATCCTCAGTCTGGAGGGTTAGAGAATGAAAACCTACTTTTGCGGATCTTGTCCAAAAGAGCTAAAGCCAAATGAAGTTTGGAAAACCAAAAGAGTTTTTAGGAAGCTAGTAGCTTTCTGCTCGCTTGAGTGCTACAAGCGATTCAAGGCTCAGGAGTTTCACAAATAGTTAGATTCATACTCTAACCCGCGCGGGAAATTCATACTAAGAAATTCATAACCCGGGCGGGTTAGTAATGAGTTTGACTTTCTGGGAAAGATTCGCATTATCAAGTGCAAGTCTAACCTGCCGGAACAGAATTTTTAAGTTCCAGCAGATTTCGCGGGAGATAAGAGTTATCGCTTTTCCACTAGTGAAATTTATCGTATCGTTTGCGATAAGTGCGGACTAGTGGATAAGGCAGGAACCAAAGAACAAGCAATTTCTATAGGGGAACGTCATTCGCGTGGAAAGTAATAAATTCGCGCAAAAATTGCGCTAAAGAACGCAAAACATTCGCGCTAGTCCTGCCTCAAAGGGCAAACGTTTCGCTTGACAAAAGAGAGCCTAGAGCCTATCTTTCATAGTGCTAGGCAGAAAGGTCGTCCTAAATAATGTATTTCGTAGACTGCGCTTGTAAGCACGAAAGATTCAAGGAATTCCTAGCCTTAGAGGAAGCAACAGAATATTACAATTTGCTTCCCTGCAAAGAAAAGATCCTATACAAAAAGACAGAAAAGGGTAAGTTCCACACAGTAATAGAGAATTCGAAGTAAAATTCATTAGATCGTTTCTAACTTCTAACTTATCATAGTTAATTCATCAAAGTTAGAAGTTAGGCTAGGATCTAATGATCCAACATGCCCGCTAAAAGTAGTGGGTTCGTTCTTAAACTTTAACTTCTTAATTAAGGAATTAAACTAAAATGTCTCTCGTTACTTTCGAGCAGAAGGAATTCAAGCGCGTTGGTCGTGTTACTGCCGGTGAAGAGCCTCAGAAGTATACTGCAAATCAGATTAAGGATTTTCCTTCTGATAGCCCCGAGAATATCCTTCAGGCCGCTCTAGAAGTCGCCGCGGGTGATCTTAAGAAGGTTGCAGAGTATTTCGTTCTCGGCGCTAATCATATGCTCCGCCTTGATGCTGGCGGTTATTCCCCTCTTGAGAAGGCCGCTCGCGGGCTCATTAAGTCTGGTCTTGAGCCCTTCGCCTCTATGAGCATTGAACAGGTTATCGCTGTTCTTGAAGCGCAGAAGAAGTAACTAGCCTAAAATTGGGGGAGAATAATTCCCTCAGGGTTTTGCCAGTTTCCTACAAAAAACTGGCTTATTTTTTATCTATTGAAAGATATTGAATAATGAAAACTCACTTTAAGTTTTATGTTGACACTCGTTGGAATTGTTGGCTATTAGGATTCACTTTCTGGGGAAAGGATTTTATCAGAGAAGTGAATGTCAACATTGGACCAGTAAGAGTTGGAGTTTGGATTACTAAGGGAGTTTTCTAATGCCTAAAAATATACTAGAGATTATCTCTGAGCATATTCCCTTTCCTGAAGATTTTAATATGCTTAAGGGGAAGTTAACTATTTCTATTAATAATGGATGCATAGAAGTAGTTAGGCAAAATTCTCCAGAACATGGAACATGTTTCTTTAGGGGAATTTACCATCCTAATGAAGTTTGTGAAACTTCTAGAGGCACTTCCGGTCCTGGCATTTGTGTTTATTGCGGTTGTACCCTCTTCGACTCTTTTAATGATGAGAGGTAATAGCAATTAACCCTCAAAAACCCTTGTCAAGTCCCGACTCTGCGAAAATTACCCTGTTTTTACCTCGTTTTTACCCTGTTTTTACCTCAAAATTGGTCAGAAATTTCGACGTTTTACAATGTCGCGGAGGGGGCCTAAGTGACTGTCCTAGCGCGACTTAGGCTCTCCTCACCCTGAGAGACTACTACCCTCTATACTATATAATAATATATATGTAAAATAATGTAAAAGATAGAAAGGAAAATTTTGCGCGAAGATTCTGCGCAAGAATGCAAATCTTTCGCAAGTGTGGTAAAAATGACACTCTTGACATCCTAGGTCCTAAGACCTACTTTGTGAGAGACAGTCGACGTAAGTCGCACAGAATCAGTGATTTAACCCGCATTCCTAAGATGTAAAACCGACCAATTTCAGGGTGATTTCAGGGTGATTTTGAGGTAATTTCAGGGTGATAATGAGCATCATAACTTTTATGCCCGCCTCAGAATCCCATTCTTAGAGTCTAGAATCTTGAATGATAAGAAGTGAATTCATTGAAAATCTTTCGTTGTTAAAGCGCAAAATTTTCAATGAAGTCTCTTTTAAGGAAATTAAGGCAATGATTCACACTCATAATTGTTTTACTTGTAAGAAAACTTATCACTGTAATGAAGAATTCCAAAAGAATTGGGAGAACGAGGGTGATTCATTTCCTTGTGAAGCCATTGAAGAGCTTGAGTGCCTTGATTGCCTCATTCTTAGCACAGAGAATGCTAGTAGTCAAGTGCAATAACTGTAAGGGATTTGTTAGGATCGGAAGAGAAGAGGGACAATTCGAGCATTGTAGGTTTTGTTAATAAAAGCCAGCATGGCGGAATTGGAATACGCAGAAGACTTAAAATCTTCCGATCTAACGATCATAAGGGTTCGAGTCCCTTTGCTGGCACCATTTTTATAAAATGCAGAAAATTTTCTTAAAACGAGATTCAGTCCAAGCTTTTTGGGCTAAAATAGATCGTGCAGAAAATACTCATGACAGTTATTTAGATAATATTGAAATTCCTTGGCGTGGGAGTATTCGTCATAATGGAATTCCCATGCTCCCTAGAGAAGCATTCGTTGAAGCTGAAACTTTAGAATGCTCTTTAGTTCTAGATCGTTTAGAAGAATTACCAAAAAAGTTTTACTTGCCAAATGAGGATTATCTTCTTATAGTTAAGATTTTAACTCCAGTATTTCAAGACAGGGCAAAGGAAGTAGCTAAGAATCTTCTCAAAAATGCCAACTCTAAAACCTAGCTCCAAGAAACCTTCTTTTAGTATAGAAGAACCTTTAAGAGATTACAGAAAACTCTTCCCCGCTGAATACAATTTTACTCTTCATCCTTATGGATTTAAGGACTATGAGAGAGAGTCTCATTATTACGAAACTCAGTGCAAAGCATTAGGGCACTTACTGCCCATTTTATGTAACTGTGCTTTCGCTAAAGTAATGAGACTCTCTCAGATGGGCCTTAATGTATTTTCTCTTAGTAATATAGAACTTAAAGCTTTGGAGCTATAAAATATTGGAACCCGAACTTAAGGATCAAATTAAAAGTTGGGAGAAAGCTCTTTCTCCTGATGTTGCAAAGAGACTTTTTATTAGAAATTCAGCTATTGAAGCTTATAAGTCAGGGGAAATCGCTACCGCAACAGAAAATGCAACTAAGGAAATCATTGACTTAATGGTTTCCCACATGACAAAAGACCAGATTGCTCAGCATATTGGCAACTTAGAGAAAGCTAGAGCACTTCTTGGATCTTTAACTCAGGGTTTCCAAGTTGCCTATGCTGAAGAGAAAGAACCTGAATTCAAGGCTAAGCGAGATAAGGAAGAGAAGGAAAGAAAGGCTAAGAGTTCTAAGCCTAAGGATCTTAATTCTCAGCTTGGAGCATTAGGAATTGATCTTACCAAGTTAATGGAATCTATCAATAAGAAGGTTCCTACTCCTAGTTTTACAACGAATCCCGCGCCGGAAATTAATTCTTCCGCTCAAACTTCCGAGCCTACAATTGGGCCAAATCAATTTCAATGCGGGAATTGTAAGAAAGTTCTCTTCACCTCTCTAAAGTCAATGCATAAGTGCTAAGAAAATGGAACAAGAAATTTTTAGTTGGGATTCTTTTGACGAAGTAGATGATCAGATTCTTCAATTCTATAATTGTACTTTCAAGAAGAATTTTGGTCCCTTCGTTCCAGGACAGAATGTTACCAGCATCACAATTGAATTCTCATCTGGAAAGATTGAAGTCTACTTAGATTCTGAAGACGCTGATCCAATTTTTACTGGGCTCTTAAAGTTAGAGTTGGTTTCTTAAAATGTACGCAATTATTAAATTCGATTACTCTGATTTAGAGTTTCCTAATACTTTAATCAAGTCTTCCGAACAGCGATTAAAGGAACATATTCTTAATCGCGGGCTTATGGTTGATATTGATACTGTAACAGTTAACTCTACTCTTAAGGAAGCTGTTGAAATTGCGGAGAATTGGAAATGAAAACTGATTATGAGCTCCTTCTTGAGCAATTTAATGCTACTTCTCTTGAGATAATTAGACTCAGGGAAAAGTTAAATAATTTTTGTAAAGCAAGAGATATTCATGAGGAGATTGAAAATCTTAGTCTTACTGACTTAGTTAGATTTGTAAATAGGTTAATTAAACTTAGAATTCCATGATTCCCCTAATATTCTCAATCCTACTCTTTATTATTGCAATAGCTTTCGTATCAACTTATCTGTTCTACGAAATTACTGAAAATTCAGATGAGTAAAAACATGGAAAAAATTCTACTTCCAACTATTAATTCAGACTCATGTACATTACAAGATCTTTTGAATGTTCTTAATAGGGTTGAGAATAAAAGCTTATTAGTTAGAGTTGCAGGATGCGATTGTTTTCAACCTGTTACTTATGTTTATATTGATAGTTTTGAAGTAACTCTAGATCATGAGTAAACTTTCCTACACTTGTCCAGTCTGTCAAAAGAAGACTTACGAACTCTCTCACTATGATTTAGGAGAGAAGCGTTTCTTAACTTTAGAGTGCTCTCATGTAGTGGTAGAATCTAAGATCAAGGTTTCTACCCTAAATGAGATTACTCTTCATGATAAGCGTTCTCTCTATCCTTTCCAAGTTCAGGGAGTTAGGTTTGCTGAAAACTCTAACTTCAAGTGTCTCATTGCCGATGAGATGGGACTTGGAAAGACTGTTCAGGCTGTAGCAAGTGCATTCCTTCACTTTGAGGAGTTAAAGCCTTTTCTTATTGTAGTTAAGGCTTCTTTAACCTATCAGTGGCTTAAGGAATTTGTCTCCGGCACTGGAAATCCTAAAGTTCAAATCTTAGACTCTAAGACTCCAGTTATCCCCAACTTTGATGCTTACATTTGTTCTTTTGATAGTCTTCCACCTAGGAAGAAGCGAGGACAAAAGCCTAAGACTGCAGCTGAGCTTTTTGAGAATGATGAATATGAAAAGACCGGCGGGCTAATTGATAAAGTTGCCCCTTTAGGGATCAAGACCTTAATCATTGACGAAGCTCAGATGATTAAGAATCATAGTTCTTCTAGAACTAATGCCTTAAGAGAAATTGCCCGCTCTGAAACTGTTAAGCACATAATTGCTCTTTCTGGAACACCCATTAAGAATAACGCTACAGAATACTTTCCAATTCTAAATCTTCTCCGGCCTGAAGTATTCTATAATAGGGATCGCTTTATTTCTCAGTGGGTTGAGCAGTATTGGACTGGAACTAATTACCGCGCCGGGGGAATTAGTAAGCGCTTATTAGATCAGTGGGAAGCTTTAACCAAAGATTTCATTATCCGCCGCTCAAGAGATGAAGTCTTGCCTGACTTACCCAAAATTCAGAGAGATTATAAGTTCTATCCTATGAGTCAGGAAGTAAAGCAAGCCTATAATAAGAAGGTAAAGGCTCTTTCTGATTTCATGGATGAGAATGAGGATCAACTCTCCAGCTTTAAGAATCAAGCAGAACTTATTGGTCATCTTCAAATCCTTCGCCATATTACTGGGCTTGCAAAAATCGAGCCAGTAGTTGATTATGTAAATGAGTTCTTAGAGGGAGATTCTGAGGAAAAAATCACTATCTTCCATCATCATAAGGATGTTGGAGAAATTCTCTTTAGAAAGCTTAGTGAGCTATTTCCAGAGTTGGTCTTTAGAATGACCGCCGAAGATAATTCTGAAGTTAGGATGAAGAAGATTGAAGAGTTTAAGTCTTCTAAGCGTATCCTAATTGCTCCAACTCTAGCCTGCGGTGAAGGAATTAACCTCCAATTCTGTTCTCATGCAATCTTAATGGAAAGAGAGTGGAATCCAGCTAATGAAGAGCAAGCTGAAGGAAGGTTTTCTAGAATTGGATCAGTAAGTAGTTCCGTCCTAGTAAATTATCCTACTGCTACAGGTACTATTGACGAGTTCTTCGCTGAACTAGTTGAACAGAAGCGAGCCGCAGTAACTCAAACTCTAGATGGTGTTGAAGCTGATTGGAATGAATCTGATATTATGAGAGAGCTTGCTAGAGTAGTTATTAAGAAGTGGAGAATGTAATTTAATGGAAATTCTTAAGTTCATTTATGCTAACTCAATGCATACCATTGCATTTTTATTTATGTTAGCTATTTGTATTGAAATGATTGTTACTGCATTTAAGAAGAAGTAAACTCTAAAAATAACCTCCCAGTAAGGTATAATACTGCAACTCTATAACTTTAACTTTAGGTTCTAAAGATGAAATTCTGTTTTGTTCTTCGTGGTTTACCTGGTACTGGAAAAGATGAGATTGCTAAGTATTTAGCTCAGCTTCCCTATGCAGCAGAGTCTAATCCTCCCGCAATTACTTTATCAACAGATCAATTCTTTATTAAAGATGGCAAGTTTCAGTTTGATAAGACTAAGCTGAAGGAAGCTCATGAAGCTACTTGGGAGGCTTTTAAGTCAGCTATTAGTTCTGACTCTCAAGTAATCATTATTAATAATACAAACATCAAGAAGTTCCATTATGCTCATTATGTTGACTATGCTCAGAGGCATGGTTATCTTACTTCTATTGTAATTATTCCCGCAAACGATGTTTCTGATAGGGAATTAGCTACTAGGAATGTTCATTCAGTTGATCAAGGTACTATCTCCAAGATGCGCAAGGAATTTGAGTGGAGTTTCTAGTTCTTAATCAGAAAGTCAACCCTAATCGCTGCAATCTAAAGTGGGAAGCTAAGCTTTCTAGGTATGATTCAGCGGACGAAGATCATACTCATACTTGTAACAACAAGCTAAATCATGTCTCCCAACATAGGTGCAATTGTGGAAAGACCAAAAGGCAAGACAATCGAGTTCGAACTAGCAAGATTTTTTCTCGCTCTAAGGATGTCTTTAAATAAGCCTCAAATTCTTGACTACCTAAAGAAGCAAATCTTAGATGATGTAGAAAAGAACTATAATACCCTCTCAGATGATCAAGTAGATCAATGGCTGGCAAGAGACAAGTAGTAATTGTAAGACTAGAACCAACTCACTCTTATAACTTTGACTCACCCATTTCAACTGAGCCCTCAGTCCAAATTAACGAAGAAGAATTCCAGCGCTGGGAAAGAGTTCTCCAAGAATACACAAGACTCCAGCGTCATTTAGAGAGATTGTGGCGAGAGAATAGAGAAAAGAGATAATGTATCAAAAAACTAAAGAGCGGGTTCTTCTAACTTTAGGGACTATTTCTTATTTCTTAATTGTATTCTCTATTCTAAGAGCAACATATATCTTCTTTGGCTTCTGGTGGCTAGTTTTTGTAGTTGGAGCAGTATTATTCTTTACTGTTCCACTTTTAATGTTAGTATTTGAGACTTTTGATTAAAATGAGAAACTTAAAAAATCAACCTGGTCATCCAGCCCGTTGGGCACTTAATATTGATCTTAAGCAACTAAGAACAGTTCCTACTGGGGAAGCTAGAAAAATTCTAAGGTACATTATTACTAAAGCTTATGAGTGTGGTAGGCAAGACATAGCTAGGGATACAATTGATTTCTTAGAAGAGCGTGAATTCTAATGCGCAACATAGTCCTAAGTCCCTCACGTCAAGACAAGATTCAAACTTGCCCGCGGAAATTCTATTTCAACCATGTCTTGAACAAGTCTATGATTGAGAAGCCCTCTTATTTCGTCGAGGGGGAATTTCTTCACTTCATCTTTGAACATTACTACAAAATGAAGAAGTCTGGAGAGGTAGATTTAGGGCTATTAATTGAACTCGCTCGTCAGCAAGCTCTTAAAACCTCTCTTACTATTGAGAACTCTGAAGCTATTATTGCCCTCTTCAGAGAATATCGTGAATATTATCAAAATGAAACTTGGCAAGTCTTAGGAGTTGAAGAGCCTTTTGCTAAGATTCTCTATGAAGATGAGAAATTTGATCTTAGAATTATTGTTCAGGGAAAAATAGACCTTCGTGTTCAACATCAAGGCTTAGAAGTTTTAGTAGATCATAAGAAAGTTTCTCAGAATAGAACTCCAGTTGAGCGAAATAATCAAATCTTAACTTACTGTTTTGCAACCGGCGCCAGAGATTTCATTATCAATCAAGTTGGAACTCAGAAGACACTACCAGCGAATAAGAAGTTCCTTCGCCCCTACTTTAATATCTTTGATCACCAGCTTGAAGAATGGCTAGAAAGTACAATCTATTCTGCATTTGAAATTGTAAAGTGCTATGAGAGAAACTATTTCCCGGCGCGGTTAACTGGTTGCAACTATCAAGGCCACAAATGTGAATTCTATGATATCTGTCAGTCTAAGCAAGAAGATTGGCAGTATAGATTAGAGGGATCCTTTCAGAATCATGAGGATCATGATATTATGGCAAGTGTTAGTGAGGATGAGTAATGGAATTTGGAGATTTTTGTAAGGTTATCGGCTACTTAGTTAGAGTTAGAAATGGCTCTGAGAGAAGTTGGGAAAAGAATTATTACCTTGAAACCAAAGAAGCAATTTTCTTAGGAAAACGCATTCTTTGGAATGGTAGGTGGGAAACTGATAGCCAAAGTGAAGGCTATTACTTCTCTCAAATTAAGCCACTAAGGGGAGCTTGCATTTGTATTAGGGGTAGAAAGCCTCAGAATGTTCTACTGGAACAAATCATTGAATTAAGGGAGTTGAAATAATGTATTATTGGGAAGTTAGAACTAGAAGTGGGTGGGATGCTTCTGGTCAGCCAGGAATTTCTGATAGGCAAAAGTTTTCTACTGCTTTAGATGCTATTAAAGCCCTTAGGGCTCGTGGTGGAACAGCCTCAGATTATAGATTAATGCACGCTATTCACGGAGAGATTGTTATTTTTAGGACTAATTTTCCAAAGCGGGGTTGGACCTTTACTTTCTCAGATGGGATTACTGGGGTGTTAAATACTTAATGAGACTAAGAAAGCTTTTACGCCAAAGAGGATATTCTCAAAGAGTTTCTAATGCAGCAATTAAAGCTTATCTTAAGGAGAAGCGAGAAGGAAGAAGCAATAGCTCTTCTGAGAAGCCTGAGGAAAAGGGACAAAGTTCTTCTGAAGTTAGCTCTTGAGAAACTAGAAAAAGAAACTCCCGCGCTGGAAATACTTAAAATTTTAAAAGAGAACCTATAATGATTGAAAAGAAAATTGAATTCGACCCAGCTTTTGATAAAAGAGATCCAAACCCCATGAAAAACTATGGAATTCATGGAGTTAATATTAGATTCCTTTACGGGGATAAGGAAGTTGGTTATGTTCAATTTGTAATTTATACTAACTGGATGTTAAAATCTTGCAGGAAAAAGTGGGATGATTATGTTCAAGCTCTTACACTTCTTCCAACGCCAGCAGATTTAGGTTATCATAGTAAAGTTCCTATGTATGAGGGCCAAGATCCAATGTCTAAATGTGATCTTTTAGGAACTTGTTATTATGATGGCTCTACCTTAAATGCTGAGCCGGTATTTGAAGTTTTAGTAGAACAGGGATTAGAAGCTCTTTGGAAGAAGTTGGAAGAGTATTATAACGAGACTTTTAGTATTAAATCATGAAATGCCAAGTCCATAAGTACAAGCGAATTCGATCCTCAAAGAATAAGCACGATGTCTATAAGTGTATCTCCTGTCCACATTACATTATTGGTGATCTCGTTATTGGCCGAGATGCAATTTGCTGGTACTGTGGAAATGTCTTTAAGATGTCAAAGACTTCTCTACTTTTAAAGCCTCACTGTGGTTGTAAAACTAAGATAGAATTTTCTAAGAGTAGTAATGGGGCAGGAATGGATGATCTTAAAAATAAGGTACTCTCGGCGGGAGTTAAAGAAACTTCCTCTAGTTCTAATCCAGTCAAGTCTGCCCTTCTTGATCATCTTCTATCCAAGCTGCCTAAATAAAGGTTCAGAGGAAATAGAAATGGAATCTAGGCTTTATATCATCCCTGAATATGTTTGGGGAGCAATGACAGTAGCTCAAGAAGCTATTGGTGAGCCCTATGAGGGAAAAGTTGCAGTTGCAGAAGAAATCCTTTATCGTACAAAGATGAAGAGATATTCTGATGGAACTGTTATGGGAACTGTATTATTTCCTTACCAGTATAGCGGATGGAATACTAAGGATCAAGCTAGAATCAATATTGCTCACAAGGAATGGCATGATCCTAGGATGGTTGAATGTCTTAAGGCTTGGCAAGAAGCATTAGGAGGAAGTAATTATTCTAAGGGAGCTACTCATCATCTTAATCCTAAAGTTCTTCCTACTCTTCCTGATTGGATGCATAAGCTTCCTTTAGTTACTGAGATTGGAAATCATAAATTTTATAAGGAATTTTGATAGTGGCTATTCTTACCCCTAAGTGTATTCACTGTAAATCTAGCGAAAATGTAATTCCAGATCCCAATTATCCCAGTAATGGACTAATCACTTTTTATATTTGTACTAAATGTGATAATTCACTTGTAGTTAAGGAAGTTAATAAAATGCCAATCTGTCCAGCTTGTAAAACTTCTGTTAATGTTGGTCCTTCTAATATTGAATCCGCTACTGGCTTAGATCACTGGATTTGTTTTCCCTGCCCTTGCTCTACTTATGGTAAGTGTTATTTTAGTTCCAAGAAAGAGACTAAGAAAATGCAATACATGATTCTTCGTAACCCCGAGACTTATAATAATTCTGCACCTAAGAAGTTTTTTGAAACTCTAGAGCAAGCTACTGAAGTAGCTAAGAAGATGGCGCGGGAGCATAGGGATACTTTCTATGTTATTAAGTTAGTTAAGAAGGTCTCTATTAACGAAGTTCCTGTTATTGTTGAGGATCTTTGATGGGCAGAGATATTAAATGTGCAGTAATTCACTTTGTTAATGGATTTCCCGGCCCGGATATTCATAAGGACATTAAGTTCATTAACTTTGATGACGAGTTTATTGAGGTAGTTATGTCTGCAGACTGCTCTATTACTTATCCAACTTTTAATGTTATTAGGATAGAGCAGTATTCTGAGAAAGTTGATTAAGTGCCAAACCTTAAAGACTTAGACATTAAGAACGAGCCCTTAAAGATTCTCTTGGTAGGAGAGAACGGAACAGGAAAATCAGTAGCTCTAGGATCTTTCTATAAAGCTGGCAAGCTTCGTATTGCAGACTTTGATGGACGATTAAAGCCTATCAAGACTTTTTATCCTGAAGCTGATATTGATTATGATACTTTTGGGGCTGACAATTATCGTCAATTCTTAGATGAGATTGAATCCTTACAAGACAAGTGCCCATTTAAGACTTGGGTTCTTGATTCTGTAACTACTTCTTCCGCTTGCTGCGTAAACTTCCAACTTGCAATGAAGGATAAGCTAAAGACTACTAAAGGTGGCTTACCTGCTACAAGTTGGGATGAGATTAACGGTGAAACAGTCCTTTTTACTAAGATGTTAGAAGTAATGAAGATTGTTCATCGTAAGCATAAGGTTAATATTATCTGGACTGCACATCCAATTCCAAAAACTGAGATTATCGCGGGGGAAACTAATAGAACTACTACTCTAGTAGCATATGGTAACAAAGTACCAGCGCTGGTTCCTGGCTATTTTGATGAAATCTACAACTTGCAAAAGGAAAAGGCTGGACTAACTGGTTATAAGCATGTAGTATATACTGTCCCAAAGAATGGGCTTCCTGGCAAGACTGCCTTTCCGGGAATTCTGCCTGATAGTTTTGATATTACTAACAAGAATTTTTATGATGTGTTAATGTCGTACCTTCAAAAATAAAAAAGAAAAGAGAAAATAAAAGTGGGAAAGATCAAGTTTTCAAACGATGATATCAAGGCTGGCTATCTAGTTAAGACTCCTGGAGTCTTTAACTACTTAATCGAGAAGATTACGGAAAAGCCTTCTGGAACTGATGGAACTCCTAACTACACCTTCCGATTTAAGGGACTGAATGGAGAGATGGAAGGTGTAGTAGTTTTCGTTATGCTAAGTTCTAAGGCTACTTGGCTCTTAGCTCCAATCTTCAAGGCTGCTAATAACGGAGAACTCTCTTCTGATTCTGAGTATGATGTTAAGGATCTAGAGGGTTGTACTGTTTCTGCTATGACCAGCCGGGGAACTGATAATAACGGAAATCTTCGCAACAATCTTGCTGGCTTTGCCCCTGCTAAGGAGTAACTCTAATGTTCTTTGCTCAAATTGACGGTCCTGACGATGACCTTGACTCTGATGAAGAGGAAGATGATTTTCCAGAGTTAGGTGATGATGATGATGACGATGATGAGGATGAGGATTTAGAGTAGTGGATATCTTGGATTAAATGAGTAAAAGAGTTTCCAGCTAAGTTCTCTTCAAAAACTTAGCTCTCTTTTTAAGATTACTAACTTAGTAGTCTTAGAAAAGGAAATATTATAATGATTGTAAGGGTATATCACTCAGAATATGGTTGTGATACTGGCTGTTGTGGGCATAGAATTGAGCTAGTACCATATGAGAAATATTTTAAGGAAAGATTTGAATTTGAGCATCCTAGTTATCTTGCTGATAAGAGTTCGTATAAAGAATGGGCATTAGCCCTAGCCAAAAAAGTAGTAGAAGAAAATTGGCCTGAGTGTTTCGATTCTATTGACTGGGAAAATATTCAATACGACGAGGTAACTAATGATTGCTAGTTCTTTACTCTTAGCAAGTACCCTTAATACTACTCTAATTTTCTCAGGTCAAGCAATTGATCAGGTATCAACTCAAGTAGCATTGAATCGTTGTCAAGCCTGCTCAGAATCCAATCCATTAATGAGAAAGCCAGCAGTAGTTTACCCCGCGAGGATTGCATTTGCATTACTTGGTTCTGCTATTGCAGGAGAATTGGAGAAAGAAGGCCATAAGAGAGCTGCCAGAGTATTCAGTATTACTCTTTTCATTATCCCTTCTGTAATTGCACTCCATAATATGAAGGTTTCTAATGCGCATTGAGTTAACATATTTCAGGCCTAATGGTAAATACTATACAGAGATGGATTATGATTGTAAAGAGCTTCATACTGCCTTATATGAGTATTGGAATCATATTCTAAAATTAAAGCTAGCAGGTAATCTACCTGGATTAATAAAAGGTCCACATAACTTTATTATCTTAGTAGAAGTTCCAGATCATCCCCATAATCACCCACATCTAATTATGACAAATGAAAGGTATTGATCTTGCCAGAAGATCAAGTCGCATTATCAGTAAAAATACCACTCTCCCTAGATAAACGTTTAACCGCTTACATTCTGCAACGTTCCCAACTCTCAGGATTTCAAATTTCAAAATCGCAATTAGTTAGACAGTTACTAGTCGAAGCATTAGATAATAGAGGAGCTAGAAGTGGAAGTCAATTTAAGGAGGATGAATAGAATATCTCAGGCTTCAACTCATAAAAGATACTGCCATTCTGCTCTCATTTTCTCTGGTAGCAGGTTACTTTCAGTAGGCTACAATAAGGCATATTGTCATGCAGAAGTCATGGCTATTAAGAGATTATCTAGAATCACCCGCGCCGGAAATCGAATTCCAAAGAACTTACATCTTATCTCCTACATGCGAAAGCGGGCTTCGGGAAATATTGGAAATTCTTGCCCCTGCGAGAACTGTTACAGAGAAATCAAGAAGGCAGGAATCAGGAAAGTAACTTTCTTCATTGGAGATGAAGCGTGTCAGATAATACTTGCAGCTTCTGTGGAAGTATAAAGCATATTAGAGATAATTGTCCACAGCTCAATCAAGCAAAAGAGGCTGGGGCAGTTATTTTAGGCTTAAAAGAAGGAAGAAAAGATGACTCTCAGAAACTCCGACATGATCTCTTATCAGTCCCAGTTCTTGAAGAGGTTTCTAAAGTTCTTACCTTCGGAGCTTCAAAATACGGTGATCGTAATTGGGAAGCTGGAATTAGCTTTTCCCGCGTATATGCTGCCAGTTTACGACACCTATTTTCCTGGTGGTCTAGAGAGTCGAGAGATAAAGAGACAAATCTTAATCATCTCGCACACGCGATTTGTTGTCTAATGTTTCTTCTTCAATACGAACAGTTCCCTAGTAAGTATAAGAGCTTTGATGATAGGCCTGAGTTGTGAAAATGAAAATGTATTATATGTGTCAGCTATGTGGTAAACCTATTAAGAGATTATCTAATCTTCGCAAATTTCAGCTGGATGGTATGGAATTGGTATTTTGCTTTAACTGCGGACAGAATTTGAGGGGACTGATTAATTTAGTTATTGAATATTTTACTGCTGAGCCAGCGTAGTATGAATAAACCAACTTACGTCCCAGGAATTGGCTCCTCCTCCTCTAAAATTGCAATTATAGGCGAAGCCCCCGGCTATGAAGAGAATAAGACAGGAATTCCTTTTTCAGGACCAGCAGGACGATTACTGGATTCAATGCTTAGAGAAGCGGGGCTCTCTAGGGAACAAGTCTACCTTACGAATGTGGTCAAGTATCAACCACCGAACAACGATTTTAAAAGAATCTCTGAAGTTGGGGTTAAGCTTGAAGAATCCATTCAGGAATTAAGGAAAGAACTTGAGACCTTAAATCCTAACGTTCTAGTCCCACTTGGAAATAATGCCTTAGAAGCAGTTACAGGACATAAAGGCATCTCTAAGTATAGAGGCTCAGTTCTAAGCTCAGTCCTTGGCTCTTGGAAATGTATTCCTACTATTCATCCGAGTTTCCTACTCTGGAAATCAAGAGATAAGAAAGCTACTAGTTCTAATGAAGGAAGTGAAATTTCTCAGCAAGTAATTATTGCAGACTTCATCAAGATCGAAAGAGAATCTCACTTTCCAGAACTAAGAGCTATTCCTAGGAGTCTCCGTGTAGTAACTAATCCATTCCAACTCCAGCAATGGATTGACTCTTATAAGAGCGATAAGGAGGTAAGTCTTGACATCGAAACACATAAAGGAATTCCAACTTGTATTGGCCTTGCCTTTACTCCTTACGATGCTATATCTGTACCTCTTCTTAACATACCTGGACGAGATGGAGGCATCAATCTCCCCCAAACCGATTTGGTGGAGATTTATATTATTCTTCAGAAGTTTCTCAATAACCCGCGCCTGAAATTCGTAGGACAAAATTTCAAGTTCGATCATGATAAGTTAGTTGGTATTTCTCGAATTCTTAATCCCGGCGCGGGCAAATTGGCAGCAGACACTTCCTTAATGATGGGAGTCTGCTATACTGAGTTCAAAAAGAATCTAGCTTTCATGGCTAGCATCTTTACAAATGAGCCTTTCTGGAAAGATGAAGGAAAAGAATTCAATCCTAAGAAGGATGATGCTAAAAGGCTCCTTCTGTATAATGCTAAAGATGCAGCAGTTACTATGGAAATTAAGTTAGCCTTAGATAAAGAGCTAACTGACTTTTCATCAGAATTCGGAAGAGACTTAAAAGGATTCTACTACAATCATATCAACAAATTCCATGACTTTTACATGGATATTGAGGCAGAAGGACTTGATGTTGACGTTGAACGGAGAGAAGAGCTAAAGAAGGATTATGATTCTAAGATTTTAGCTATGCAACTAGAGCTTCATGAGCTAGTTGGACATGAGCTAAATGTCAAATCTCCAACTCAAGTTAAGAAGCTTCTATTCGTAGAACTGGGACTTCCCATTAGAGACAATGCTCAAGAGGATACGCTAGTAGCATTGATGGGAAATCATACTATCGCTGGATCTAAAGAGTCTCGTATCTTACACCTAATCTTACAAATCAGACAAGCCAGAACTAACCGCTCTTATTTGGAGGCAGAATATGACCAAGATGGAAGAATGCGAACGACTTATCGTATCACTGGAACAGAAACTGGCAGAACTTCAACAGGCACTCTTGGTTCTCCCATCCGACCCTGGGATTCAGGAATGGCTTTTCAAACCATCCCTAAACATGGACCGTATGCAAGTGCTATTAGGGGTATCTTTATTCCACCTCCCGGATATCTCTTCCTTGAGGTCGACCTTTCGCAAGCTGAAGCAAGAATTGTCGCGCTCTTAGCTGAAGATTCTAATACTTTAGAGCTCTTTAATACTACAGATATTCACTCTGTTACAGCTAGTTGGATTTTCGGAGTTGATCCTAAAGAAGTTACCTCAGATCAGCGTTTCATAGGTAAAACGTGTAGACATGCTGGCAATTACGGCATGGGTAAACATCGTCTTATGATGTCGGTAAATGCTGATGCGAAAAAGTTTGGAATACCAGTTCAGCTTTCGGAGAAAGAAGCAGACCATATTCTTAAAACTTTTCATGCTAGAACTCCAAAGATCAGGGGAGTTTTCCAGCGCGAAGTTAAGGCTGAAGTTGCATCGACTAGAACGTTATTTAATCCGTTCGGCAGGATGAGGCAATTCTTTGGAGATATTAAGGATGAAGAACTCTTCGCACAACTCCCTCAGAGCACCGTTTCTGATCACCTTAGGGCCGCAGGGCTTAGAATTAAAAGTAGATTACCAAGTATTAGAATCTGTCTCGAAGCCCATGACGCTTTCCTCTTCAAAGTCAAAGAAGACGAAGTTGAAGAAGTAGCGAAGTTAGTAAAAGAAGAGATGGAAAGGCCAATTAACTTCTCTAAGTGCAGTCTTCCTAGAGGAGAGTTAGTTATTCCTGCTGAAGCTAAAGTTGGTAAGAGATATTCTGAGTTGAAGAAGTTATGATCATAACACAAGAAGAGTTTAGGGACTATGGGTTTAATATACCAGAATATCTTTTAGGACTAGTAATCCCACTAGATAGAAATGAAGTCTTTGTCCAACATCAAGGAACAAACTTGTGCGGAGATTTTCATTGTCCTTGTGGATATTCTGAGCATGTAGATCAAGACTTCTGTTTTTATTGGCTCTGTGATGAATGTAAAACCCTTTATAAAGTAGGCTCACATATTGGGCTTTATAAGCTTGGCCAAAAAGAATGAGCTTCTTAGACCAACTCCTAGAGTACACAAAAGAAGCTGAAAGTCCCCGTTCCTTTTTCCTGTGGAGTGGCTTAGCTGCAATCTCTGCTGTTGTAAAGCGTAATATCTGGATTAATAAGGGATTCTATTCTCTCTACCCCAACGTCTATATTATGCTAGTTGCTCGTTCAGGTCTTCGTAAAGGATATCCTGTAAAACTAGCCCAGAAACTAGTAGAAGCTTTAGAAACTACTAAAGTTATTTCTGGCAGAAACTCTATTCAATCTATCGTACAAGAGCTCTCTAGACAATGGACCTTAGAAGGAGGAAAAGTTCTCACTGGAGCACAAGCATTCTTAGTAAATGACGAGCTTGGAACTTTTCTAGTAGATGATCCTCAAGCTCAGAGTATTCTAACTACTCTTTATGATAGCTTCTATCATGATAAGTGGGCAAATACTCTGAAGTCTGAAGGACGAAGCGTCCTTAAAGATATTTATATTACAATGCTAAGTGCTACCAATAGAACTCACTTAAACGCATTCTTAGATTCGACTTCTGTAACTGGGGGTTTTATCGGCCGCACTTTGCTAGTATATGAAGAAAAGAAGTCTCAAATCAATTCCCTAATTTGGAATGATGAGGCTACCCCTCTAGATAATAGGCCTTTAATTGCTGAGCTAAAAAGGATCTCAGAAGCTAGTGGCCAGATAAAACTGACATTACCCGCGAAGAAACTATTTGACAGCTGGTATCATGAGTTTAACAAAAAGCTGGAATCAGAAGATTCACTTGAAGATGACACGGGTACGAGTGACCGTTTACACGATCATATACTTAAGATTAGTGCCCTTCTTTCATTATCTGAAAGCAATGATTTAAAAATTGAAGAGGCTCATCTTGCAAGAGGGATTGAGCTCTGTACAGGATTTACTACCAACGTCAAGAGAATTACAGCTGGTCATGGAAAAGGAGACTCTGCAGAAAAGAGTAGACTATTCCTTGACTATTTACTTTCCCAACCTAACTTCACTACTAAAAGATCAAAAGTTCTCTCCGCAAAATACGGTCATATTGACGCTATAGATTTAGACAGACTTGTAGATACAATGGTTCAGGCTGGAATATTAGAGATTAGTGGCTCAGGGGGAAATACTATCTACAAGCTGGCAGATAGTTATACTGAGCAATTTAGGCAGGCAGAGAAAAAGAAGGCTTTTGGAGGAAAGAGAGTTGTTGAATTATGAGTAAAGTAATTATCTACCATAATAATTGCTATGATGGTGTTACAGCAGCTTGGGTAGCTTATAAGGCATTAGATCTAGCCTTTACGGGAGGAGTTTCAGATGTAGAGTATGTGCCTTGTAACTATTCTGATTCCCCGCCTGATGTAACTAATAAAGAAGTTTATATTATCGACTTCTCCTTTAAGCGTCCTATCTTAAAGGAGATGAGAGCCAGAGCTAAATCTCTAGTAATTCTGGATCATCATAAGACAGCAGAGGAAGCTCTTAAAAATTTCCCTGGTGCTATCTTTGATATGAATAGATCAGGGGCAGGAATGGCTTGGGATTATTTCTTTGGTCAAGCTTCTCGTCCAGATTTGGTTAATTATGTAGAAGATCGTGATCTTTGGAGATTTAAGCTACCCAACTCCAAAGAAGTAAATGCATTTATTCAATCTTGGGATATTAGCTTAGATACTTGGATTAAGGAAGTGGTCCCAAGATTTTATCGATTTCCACTTAGTGCCTCAACTATTATTCCTGATGAGGGAGAATCTCTTCTTCGTATTGAGCAAAAGTATGTTAAGCAAATTTGCGCTAATGCTGAGCTAAAGAAGGTTGGAGAGCATGTTGGACCTTACGTCCAAACTTCAATCTTAATGTCTGAAGTCTGTGATTACCTAATTAAAAACTATCCTGGAAATTATCCATTTGCTTGGTATAGCTTTAAGCGTAAGGATAGCAGGTATCAATATGGCCTAAGAAGTCGTAGTGATTTTGATGTTTCAGTAATTGCTAAGAGCTTTGGTGGAGGTGGACATAAGCAAGCTGCTGAATTTGAAACTACTGAGGAATTATGACAACTTTTCAAGAAAACATTCGTTCTTATGCAACAAGAGTTAGAGCTGATGCTCGTCAAATCGAGTATGAGGCTGATCTTCTAATCTTTGGAGAAACTTCTCATAAACAAGCTCATATTGAGAATATTAGAACTTACTTAAAGAAGATTGAAGATCATCTTACTGATGCTGAAAACTTACTTAAGATTTCTAATGAGATTACTAAATGAGTATTAAAAATTATAGGAAAAAGCCTGTAGTAGTTCAAGCTATGAGATATACGCTTGAAATGACCTTTCAAGAAAGAGTAGATTTGTTGGAATGGGGAATTCCGGTCCTTGAAATTTATGCTGACTGTATTATAATCTCTACTTTGGAAGGAAAAATGAAAGCCTCCCCAGGAGATTACATTATCAAGGGAATTAAGGGAGAATTCTATCCCTGCAAGCCTGATATTTTTGAAGTTACTTATGAGGAAGTATGAAAAGAAAGCATGTATCCTTTAGGCTAAGTCGGGATACGATAAGGGATTTAGAGTTTTTAGCCTTGAAGATTAAGAAGGTAGGAAAAAGAACTTCTCGAACTGAAGCACTAAGATTTTTAATTCACCACGCATTCTCTAGAATGCCTGATTGGCGACGTAAACTTATCATTGACTCTAACACATACTAAGCTTTTTAAAACTCCCCCTCTGATTAGTATCTTTAGCTACTCCAGTATTTAAGTTATTGTCCGCGGGGAATTTCGAAGATTTCTTAGAGCGAGCTTGATGAGAAACCTTTTTAGGCTTACTCTGAACCTTCTCTTTCTGAACATCTTTAACCTTATCAAAACTCATTATGGTAGTCACCTTTCTAGTACGAGAGGATCATTTCAAAGAGGGAGATATTCTCTCTACTATGAATGATCCAGTTGCGTTGGCTTTAAAGGAACGATTAGATCTTAAGCCAATACTTGGAGATTTAGTAGTAGTTGGGGAGGATGAAGTTTTCTTAGTCAGAGATAACAAGTGTTACCTTGCTAACTATAACTTTGAAAAATTCTATACTCCCCAACCGGGTAAATTCAGAACTTTAACTCTTAAGTTTAGAGAGGTCTAATGTTAAGACAATTTGAAAAATATCTAGCAGACAATAAGATTGAACTTACAGAATATCAGAGGGGGCTAGCATATGAAATTTTAACTGCAAAATATATAAATATTTTAGTGCCTAGAGGTAGTGGAAAAACTTTTTTGTTTAATCTCTTGGATAGATTTCTCTCTAGTTGTTAAAAATTATAAAGCTCCTTATAATTTACAGTTCCTGAAGAGGACTTAGGCTTTTTAGAAGGCTTAAGTCCTCTTTCTTTTTTAAGTCTCTCCTGCTCAGCTTTAGCTTTCTTAAGATTAAAAGTATTTACTTGCTCTCCTTCATAAGATAAGATGTCAAGTAATAGTCCATCTAATCCATGCTCCTCAGCAATATTTTTAATATCTCTCATTGCTAAAGGAGCTACTCCTAGGAGAGCTTCTAGTCTAGATTTCTCAAAGCCTAGCGTGCTTTTTCCACTAGCCAGCTCATAAAGCATTGTAATACCAGGAGCCAAGCTATTAGTTAGGAAACTTCCTACCGCATCACTAGCACTTACAGGAACAGTTTTTCCAGTAGAACCGCTAGTTTTCTCTCCAGAGATTCCTTGGTTAGCACTTCTAATAATAGCCCCTAAGCCAAACCAAGGATCAACTGTAGTATTTTTAATTCTAATCTTGAGAAAGTCGGTGTTAGTAGGATCAGTATTAAACTTAACATCATCCCCATACTTAGCTTTTAGGAGCCCAAAGAGAAGGGCATTAAAAGCCATAGTATGAGCTAAGCCTTGACGAGCTAATCTTCCAGATTCTCCTGGCTTAACTAATTCTCCAATTTGTTGAATTCTCGAGTATTTAGCTCTAGGTGCCCAGAATACATTACTAGCAGTATTGAATAATTGAGCAGCCTTCCCTGAAATATCCCCACGCTGGGTAATGATATTAATGCCTCTAGCTAACTCCCGATACTTTTCAGGATTTTTGTCCATCGTAAATCCTGATTTCTCAAGTCTAGAGATTCCATCATTAACTAAAGAGTACCGGATAGAGTTCATATAGCTAGTATAAGCTCTATCGCTAGCTTTAACGTAAGCACCAATTACTGGCGCGGATTCAATTCCTTCCCCGCCGTGAAATGCTTCTTCTCCTAAATGTCCTGGCAAGCCGGGCATATCTAATCTGAAATCTTTACTCATTCTTAGGAGTTTAGGATCTTGAGCTAGTTTCTCATGGAAGTCCTTGAACTCTTTTTCAGAGAAAGTCTGCTTAGCCATCTCCTTAAAGGCAGTTCCAACTTCAGATGGTTTATGAGTTAAGAGATAGAGAGTTCCTTGTTTTCCCTGCCTAGCAATATGGCCCAAATCACCAGAAGAAGCTAAGGCTTTAATTGAGCCTAAAAATTGAGAAATACCTGATGGCTCCTTCTTATCTAACTTAGCTTGAAATTCTTCTTGAGCCTTCTTAGCTTTAGATTCTCGTAATTGTTTTTCTTCTAGGGCCTGAGCTCTAGAAAGTTTTCCAGCAAGGGCAGTTTCAGTAGGATTAGCGGAAGTAATTAAGTCAGACTCTAGTTTTGAATATTTAGGTTTAACGTCAGTAATATTGAACTTAGAGCCATGCTTATCAATTAAATCCTGAACTTGCTCTCTAGCAGAAATGTCATCAGTAGCTTTGACAGTATAAACTTCTCCATTAGAGAGGCTAACTTGAAAAGCAGTTTTCTTAGTAGAAGCTCCTTCTAAGTCTACTTCTTTAGGAACTGGAGTTTTAGGGGGTCTCTTAGAGATTACTCTTTCAATACTCTTGTCCAAAGAGGACTTCTCAGGAGGAGTTCTTCCTACCATCTCATAGGGAGATTTTTCAGAGATAGAATCTCTTAAAGCTTCAATTTCAGGATCTACTTCTTCATATCCCGGCTCTCTATTCTGAATTACAGTAGGAGGCTTTTCAGAAATAGTTTCTCCAGAAAGCTCTCTAGAAAGTAGCTTCCTTAAGTAATCCCCCTCACTTTGAGTCTGCTTAGTCTCCCAATCCTTGCCATACTTTCTCTTCTGTGATTGAATAAATTTAGCTGATTCTGATAAGGATTCGCCTTGAATCCTACTAGCTCCAGGTAAGTCCTGATAACCTAAAGCCCTAGCTGCCTTATCTACCCACTCTCCAAGAGGAATTTCTTTAGGCGTATCTTCAGAAATCCAATCTTTAACATCAGTAGTTTCAGGAGTTTTAGATTCTGAGATTTTAACTTCAGGGTTCTTTAGACTCTCATAAAGAGGAGTCTTAATAAGAGCTTCATCTTCTGGAGTTAATTCTGGCTCTACTCTTTCATATGCCCCAACATCTCCCCTTCTAAAATCAGCTAATAGTTTCCTTTCAGCTGGATCAGCTTTTTGATATCGTTTATTAAGCTCATCCCTTAGAGCTTCTCTTAAGGGACCATTAGATTCTTTATTGGGGTCTAATCTACTATATTCACTAATTAAACTATCTGTAGTCCTCTCATGTAAAGGACCTAGCTTTTGTGCATCTTTAACTTTAATTTGTTTTCTAGAAAATGGAATAGTTACATGACTTCCTTGGCTTTGAGAGTAATGAGTAATAGCATCATACCCTAATGCATCTAATACATTCTTATTAAATTTATCATTTGCACTTAAAATATCTCTATCAAATAGAGGAGCGTTGTCATGGGGTAACTCAGTTCCAGCTAGGGTATTTAAAGCAAAATTTCCCTCATTGACAGGGCTCATTAATTCCATTGCATTACTTAATATTGTTTGTGCTTCTCTGCCAATCTTAGCGTCTTTAAATTCTTTGTAAGTCCTTCTTAAGAAATTTAGGGTAAGTTCAGATTGCTTCTCTTTAGGCCCTTGTTGAATTTCATTAATTTGCTGTTGAAGCCAGGTTAATCCCTTAACTTTTACATCATTAGGAATAGGTGAATCTAAGTCAAATCGTTTAGTAGTAGTTACATCAGCAGTAGCTATTCCAGGGGATGGTCCTTGACCTTCTCCAGCTACAGCAAATTGACCCTCTGCTGTAGCTGGGGATTCAGTAAAGTAAAAAGGTCCCCCATAAAGGTTATTATCAGAGGCTTTTCTTGCACTAAAAGTTGGGGTTCCGGATTCGGGGAACATCCAATCAGAATGTCCACTACCGTGATAAAGAGTCTCAGTCCTAGGAACTCTACCAGTAGGATTAACTAATACTCCTAAATCCTTAAGCTCATCTCTTCTCTTAATTAAAGAGTCAGGCTCTAGTAAATCAGTAATAAAACTAGGAGCTTCAGAGCTAGGAACCTTTCCATCAGCCATAGCAGAGGCAAAATTAGGAATTTGTCTTGGAGCCGGAGAACTCTCTAAGTTGATAGGACTTCTAGTAGAATACCCCCCGCCTAATTTAATTTCTGGTAATGTCTTTGCTAACTCTCTACTTGAATGCTCTAATCCAGTCTTACCTAAATAGCCTAGTCCTAATGCTTCAATAAAGGGCTCAATAGCTTCAGTGGGCTTTCCTTGATCGAATGCTTGAGAGTAGCTTTCTCCTAATTTTTCAGCAGCTCCCTTAGCTCCTTCAATTCCAAAATAAGCTCCTATTCCTGTTCCAAGTGCTCCTGGTGCGTTAATTCCTGCCCATAATGTAGGATCTAATAATAAGGATCCGCCGGTGCGGGTAGCTCCTCTGAGCGCGTTCTCTGTGACATCCGCCGCGTCAGAAATAGGTTTAAAATCGTTCTTTTTTAGTTTAGAAAGGTTGTCGTGGGCGGTTACGAGTGCGCCTCCGGGGACCGACTCGATAAATGGTTTTAAGAGGTTATCTGCGATTGGTGCTGAATCATATTTTGGAAATAGGGCATTAGTAAGAATTTCCTCGGCGGGCCTAGTCTCCTCTAATCCCGAAGCTTTAGAAGTTAAGTAATCAACTCCCCGCTTAGGAATAGAAAATAAGTCTCCAACTACTCCACCTAGAATTCCTGGTAATGATTTCTTACTAACTTCTCCTGTAATTGGGTCAATATCATGAGTACCTTCATACTCATACTTATTAGCCCAATTCATGAGAGAGCCTAAGAAGTTAGGAGTTTCCTCTTCAGGCTTCTTTAACTTATTAACTCCCAGAGGATCAGAGTAATCATATCCCTCATAGGAGTCATAGTCTTCTTGAGTTGGGAAGAAATAGCCGCCCATTATCTTCCTCCCATATACCTACTAGAAATCTCAGCTAATTTCTGCTTAAATAAATCTTTAAGAAATGGATACTGCCCAAAATCATAGGAGTCAATAACTTCCATAGGATTTTGGTTACTTTCTCTAGCGGCTCTCATAGCTTTAATAAGAGGAACAAATACAGCATTATTTGGATCTTGTTCAATATCTTTAATAGCTAATGATTCAGCCCCAGCTCTTTGCTTAAGTAATTCAGTAGGATCACTCATTCTAGAATCATGAGCTGATTCTTTAGGATGACTCTTTAACCAATCAAACTTCTCTCTATCAAACTGTAATCTTGCATCCCTATCAGAATCAGCATTTCTCCGACTTGCCTCTAATGCAGCTTGAGATTGTTGTCTTAAGAGAATCTCCATTAACTTATTATATTTATCATTCTCAATTCTATCAGCAGTATTCTGACCACTTACAATAGATCCAGCAGTTCTAGTAGCTCCTGAAAGAGTATCTCTTTTAGCTCTCTCAGCATTCATTGCAGCTTTGGCTCTTTCAACTAAGCCAAATTTCTGGGCATTAAGTTCATTTTTCTGAGCGTCATCTAAAGCTTTAGCTCTAGCGTTAATTCCTTGACCCTCAGCCTGCCAATCTGTAAGTTGGCTCTGATAAGGGTCCATTCTAACTCTTTGAGCATTCTGATAGGCTAGCCCAGGGTTATTTAGTCCACTAAGAGTGCCTAATGCGAAGGCCCCTAATTTTCTCCCAAATGATGGATTGTACTCTTCTAAGCTAGGTCTACGGGATAGATAATCTTCAATAAATCCCTTAGACCTAGGAGCTTCTGCTGACATTTCCTGATAACGTTGAACTTCAGGATCTTTCATGTCAAAGAAGTAGCTTTGATCTCTAGGAGCATACTGATTCATGTAGTTATCAAAGTAACCTTGATAACCAGTATCCCTAGGAGTTTGGGGTTGAAGTAAGAAATCTTCCCAGCCCATTACATGTTATTCCAGTAGAACGAATCCATTTGAGGCTTAGCTTTTCTGCCACCACCCCCAGTAAATGCTCCAACAGCAGCATTAGCAGCAGCAGGAACTATTCCCATTAAAGCTTTTTGCCACGTGGGAGTTTCATCAACTCTAGAATTTACGTTAGCTGAGCCAGCTCCATATCCCCCAAGTTGTAGGTTAGCATAAGGAAGATCCTTAGTACCTTCCATTAAGCCTTCCATCTTATTTAAGTAATAATCCTGAGAGCCAACTCCACCTCTTGATCCAGCAGAACCAGGACTTCCTTTATGGAATGAGCTATTATATCCTGCAGCCCCCGCGAACTTATTCTTATTAAGCATATCCCAAAGGCCAGTCTCAGATTCTTGAGCAGTTAAGAATCCTTGACGAGCTGCATCTCTGGAAAGCTTAGCAGCTTGAGAATTATAACCAGCATATCCGCCAATAGCATTATTCTTGCGGGCTAATTCACTCTTAAGTCCTTGATAAAATCCACTTATTGGTGCAGTAGTCCAACTCCGATAATTAGCTTTATCGGCATCTGTCATACCGCCGGTTTCCATCATGCCTTTATAGAAATCGGCAGCTGGATCCCACCAGTCAGGAGTTCCTGCGTATCCCCCTGTTAATTCCGGAGCATCTTGAGAAAGAGCATTATAACGATCCCATAAGTCTTGTCTAGCTGAAGAACCCCAATTATATTCAGCAGCAGACCTTCCACCAAAAACATCTGCAGCAGCATTATTTCTCTGCTGCTGTTGAGCTAAGAGTTGATTTGTTTGTTTTGCGCCCTTATTTGCCAAAGTTTTCGTCCTCTGATAAGTCTAGCATTAACAGTTCTCCGGGGACTGTCTTAAAACTGTACTTATTTCGGAGGATTCTGCTAAATCCATTATCATTAGAGATTACGAATAGCTGTTCTAATCCTGCATCTCTAGCAAACAGGATCATAGTTTTAAGAGCTTCTCTTACTGCTTCACATTTATCTCGAAGTCCTAGATCTGAATCTAAAATAAGGAATCCTTCAGCAAAAAGCTTAATAGTTCCATAACCTACTACCTTATCTTCTTTTAATAATGTAGCGTTTTTTATGTTATAAGAAAGGCTCGGAATTCCTAGCAGCGGCTGCTTAGAATAAATCTTGTCAATTTCATCAATATCCCGCGCCGAGAATTCCTTAGTGACAATCATAATTTAGAAGGTCCTGCGTAACATCCTATTAGGCTTTGGCCTTTGTGGACCAGCGTTAGAAACTTGAGGTTTAGGTTTCATAAAGCCAAAAGCTGGAGCTTTACTCATTCCAGCGGGATTGGGATTCATAGCTGGCCTCATTCCAGCGTTAATCATAGGGCCAATAAATCCTTGAGGTGCAGGCTGGGGATGAAATTGAGGAGCTGTAGCAGCTAGTTCAGCATTTCCCCCATTACCATTTCCAAAACCAGAGAATCCGCCTTGCTTTAGCTTTTCTAGGAAAGGTCCAAACATTTAATTCTCCATGATCATAACATAAGGTGAGAAGTTAGCTACAGAAGCTAAGTTAAGAGCTCCTCCAGAAGTCTGAGTTGCAATAATTTCGATGTAATCACCAACATTAAAATAATCACTACCAACTACAATTTGATCCTGAATCACTGCTACTGCGCCAGCATAATCAATTCTGGAAGCAATTATGTTTGCCCCATTAACTTTGATTTGAAGAAGCCTATATCCTACTAATGCAGCTGCCCATTGAACATTTGCAGTTATAGTATATAACCCAGCGCGCTTAATTGTAAATCTAGTATTCTGAGTTGTTGAAGAATGCATTCCTCCATTTTGGGAAGTTTCAGCATTATAAGGAATAGGAAGTGCTACTGCTGTTACAGTTGCAACTGCACCATTATTAAAAGCTTTGGTATAATATTTGTTAGCACTAGAGCTAGCCCCTGAGGAATCAATTTGATCTTGAAGATTTTTAAATGCTTCACATAATCTATTTCTTGTAGAAAGATCCTCGGGATCAAATTTAGTCCTAAAAGGTTTGATAATAGAATCTATCTTCATTATGGGCGCTCTCTAACTTTAATTCTCTCAGCTACCCAAAGAATGAACTTGCTAATATATACAGTATTACTTCCAGAGATGCTAAGCCTAACTTTTTCTGCAACTACGTCCCCAAGAGGAATATTATACATTTTCTTCGCGGGATCTTCTACGTTAATAGAATTTGATCCAGCGGCAGCAGTATCATCCATTGGGATAACTTCTACTAAAACTTGGTTAGTCTGAGGAGTATCTGGAGTTCCTGTTAAATATTTCAGAGCAATTCTTAGAAGAGCATAGGCAAAAGTATATAGATATCCAGCGGGGTTGGAATTATAACCAGTTTCCCAGTACCAATCAATGGGAGTAAGATTTAGTCCTGAAGTATCTCCAAAATCCTGAGTTCCAGCAGGTAAATCCTCTTCAAATTGATGAAGCTCATTATTATAAAAATAAGTAGTTAACTCTGGTTTAGAGCTATTACCATTGTTGGGATCAACTGAGATAGAGAGGACATCTAAAAGTGTAAGTGCCATTAGCCTAACTCATAGTAAAGAGCCCAACGAGCCCATCTAATACCTTGAGGGTCTAATCCTTGAACATAGTCAGCTACCCAAAGCTCAAAAGGATTATCAGGAGTAACTCCATCGTCCCTATTCCAATCCCCCGCGGTTAATACATAAAGTCTTTTTCGTACTGGATCAACTGCCATCTTGGTGTATTTAATCTCATCTTTAGTGAGCTTTTTCCAAAAGCCAGTAATTTTATCACTAATTGGAATATGTCCAAATGAGCCAGAAAATACATAGATGCCAGATAGCCCACATACTATTAAATTGTCTAAGACTAAGCTACCAGGATTTGACATTACATCAGCAACACCAAATGGAGCTGCACCAATTCCGGAATCTACTAAATCAACTCTCCAAGCATTAGGTGGATCAGAAGTTTCTTGTACCCCAAAACTACAATTTTCTTTAAAGAAGTAATAAACTCCTCTAAGCTCTTTTCCAACTAGAATATCTACTGGATTACCATCAAAGTTTTGAATATAGTCTTCAGTCTCATCTACTGTCTCAGGATCATTTCCCTTAGATACATAAATTACTCTCTGATCAGTATTAATTCCATTATACATTAGGTGAGCACCATAGGTGCTAATATAAGAACATGCTGGTAATTCTGCTTTTTCCGATAAGAGATAATCAGCAGAATCTACTAATCCTGTATCTGGAAGAACTACATCAGCTGTAGTAGTAACGTTATCAGCAATTCTAAGGGCAAAGAATAATTCCCAATTATCCTGAATGCCATCATAAGTAGGAATACTCTTTGTTAGTAAAAGATGTCTAGCTACAGTCCCCGCGGGGCCAGTATCAATATTAGCAAATCTAGCTGCTCTTCCACCACCAGCAGTAATAGTTACTTGAATTCTAGTGCTAGGTCCTGCAGGAGTAATAAATCCACTATCAGTCTCAAATGCGATAGCTCCAATATGGAGTCCAGGAGTAACGTTAGCTCCACCTACAGCAGTATCAGTAATAGTTAATGTAGCACCAGCTGGAGCTGTTCCACCAGCTTTTCTGAATGTAGTTCCATCATACATCCAGATAACACCATCAGAGCCAGTTAAAGGCTCTCCAACATCACTAAGTGGAGAAATATAAATTCTACCATAAATATTTAATACTGAAGCAAACCTCATACCCGTAATCTTTTTCAGGGGGGCATAAGTTGGGCCAGTAATATTTCCGGAATCATAGATTCTACCAATATTGGTACTAGGATCATATGTTAGATATAACCACCTATTATCATAATAGGTATTTCCAAGGCGGCCAATTTTCCAGTGTTGTCTAGGTCCAGCACTATTATCTTTAGTTGGAGGAGCTTCTCTAAAGAAATCTTGTTTCTTTTTGCTGGGAGGTCTAGTTTGGAGTCCCCCGTCGCGGGTAAACATTAAATTTTCACAATCTAACGCATCTGATAAAGGAACTGTATCTTGGTATTCTAGTCCAAATTGAGTACTTTCAGAGCCTCTATTAATCCCGCCGAACCTATCTACTTGGAATGGATTTTTATCTAGCATGATAATAGTGAGAGTTTTTAGAGAGAACTCTCAAAACTCCTGTGTTAAGAATTAGATAGCAGGTAAGGCAGGAACAGTAAGCCAAATAGCGAAGAACCGGATATCATCGCCGGTTACTCCAGCTACATAAGCAATAGCAGTATGCTCACCTAGAGCTGCGTTAACACCACCAGCAGTATTTACATAAACTAACATCTTCTTATTTGCATGATCATACTGATATACGAAACCAGCTTTACCAACAATAAGAACTAAATCAGGCCGGCGGTTAGTAAAACCAACTACCTTAGCTAAATCTAGGTCATCACCACCAGTAGCATAGTTGCCGCTGGCAGTAATAATTCCAGTTGCCTGAATTCCCTGGCCATCACTTTTACGTTTAAGATTCGATACAGCTAAAGCCATTTACTTCTCCTAAAGGATTGAAACTGGGCTTTCTTAGAGCTAAGCTCTAAATACCAGACACCTAGTACCTGTAAGGAGGACTATATCCTTTTCTTCTCACAGGAGCGGCTTGATTACGATGAATGTAAATCTGAAGAATCTGCTCTAAATTATCTTCTGCCTCTTGTTTACAAATTCCCGCCAATTCCATATTTTGAGCACTAAAACTATGAACTAGAGCTGATGCCCTAGAAGCTAAATACTGCTCTGCTTTAGCCAGCACAAAATCATTTCCAGTATCAGATAAAGCAGGAAATAGCTTATGATACTGCATCTTGATTTCTCTATTAGTAGTAGCTCCAGGGGTATGAATTATATCCCCTAAGAAATCAAAATATCCAAGCTGAGTAGAGATAGAAATATCAGGGCTCCATCTCTTGTAGACCATCTCATCATAGCGATCAGTAGAACCTTGATTTCTCTCAAAGAGAGCTACTGGAAATAAGAAATCTCCCGGCGTGGGAATTACTTTCTGGCCAGCTAGAACTAGAAGACCTTCTACAGTAGCTTGCCCGCAAGCAATCTCATGCTTTTGAAGCTCAGTTTCTAAACTCATGTAAGCAAGCTTTACTTTAGGCAGAAGCTTAGCATTAGTATAAATACTTGCCGAGCTATCATTCAGATATGAGTCTCTCATAATCTGCATAACTTCGCTAACTGTGAAGGTTTTTCCCATCTTACTTCTCTTGCTTTACAACTTGTTTAGCATTTAGAACTACAGAACTTCTGTAAGTTCCAGGATACATTGGCTGACAAGTTTCTAAGTTAATATTACAATACTCTTCAGTGGAATGAATTTCTTTAACTATACAGGGAACTAAAACTGTATCTCCAACATTCAAAAGCTTTCCATCCCTATCATGAGGCATAATTAAGCTACCTTAATTCCAATTCCCAGCTTCTTAGCTTCTTCAACCTTATTCGGCTGAACTGTATTACAAGAAGAGCAGATGATAGCATCAGATTCAATCATAGTCTTGCAAGCAAAGCACTTAACAAGAGTAACTGGCTCTGGCTCCATCGCCCACTCTTTACCATTTAAGCCTAATTCTCGAGCTGCGTGACGCTGAAGATCACTAATCATCTTATGTTGATGAAAACGTGCCCAAAGATCATCAGCTACTTTAACTAGCTTAAGCCACCAACGATTCTGAGCATTTAATTGCTCTGCACAGAGTTCAGGGAACTTCTTAAGAACTTCTTCTCCTGAGAATTCCCCCTGAACATAAAATACTGCCGGCTTAGTGTCTAGATCATATTCTAAGAGAGAAATAGTAGCATCTCTTACAATAGATTCCGCAAGTTGTTCAGCAGGAACAGGAGATTTAAAAGCTGGCCTATCAAGACCAATATCTACCATAGCAATGCAGTCTACTACCTTCAATGCTCCTGGAATTTTCCCTTCCCGCTTGGGAACAATGAATTCGTTGGGAATCATTCCCGGCTTAGTTTCCCGGAGTTGCCACGGTAAGAAAGAAACTACTGTACAGTTCATCTTCAATCCTCTCTATGAATAATAACAGCTTCCTGATTTCTAAACTGATTTTGAAGGTCTGAAGACTCATTCTCTAAATAAGCTAAAAAGTCAGCAGTTTCCTTCTCTTCTAAAGCTTCTTGGTCAGCCTTATCCATAGCTTCAGTTCTACGCTCTAAGTTTCCTGAGAGAATAGCTCTGTGCCTATGAACGATATACTCTAAAGCAAACCAAGCTGGTTCTAAGTAATTACCCTTAGAATCCTGAAAAGCAAATACTGGCTCATAAAAATCCAACTGAGCAACTTCTTCTAGCATTTTCTGAGCTGGGGTATAATACTCTAAAATCCAGCGTTCTTTCAGATACTCATACTTCCTACAAACTTCAACATGATTACGAAGTTCACCTAAAATAATTCCAGCTTCAGTCCGCTTAACAAAATCTCCCTTGCGCTTTTCAAAAGTATCTTCGGACCAGACTAGACGGTAATGAGCTTTACCATCTAAAGTAGAGCCGTAAGTTTCTAGAAGACGTCTATTTAAAGTTTTTACGTCAGGCATTTTTTATTCCTCAAATTCAAGGCGGGGGTTATCTAGGAGGGATCAATAACCCCCGCCTTGAAAACTCAATTTACGAAGCAGCAGCTACGACTTGAGGATACCACTTAGCAGTATTCTTATCATAGAAGAAGCCATAGGCTTTACCAGCAGTAGCAACAGTAGTAGAAGCTACAGCGATATTACCACCAGCGGTCCATGACCAAGCGCCATCAGCAATTAACCAAACCATACCCTCGAAATCAGGATAAGGCGGGGTAATTGTAGCAATAGCAGCTACTCCAGAAACGTGATGAGCTAAGTTGGTAGGAGCAATAGTTCCAGCGGAAGCAATTACTGGACCTACCATCCTAATCTGGGAGTTTCCCGGTTGACGTAAAACTTCAAAGTCCTTTTCAGCCATCTAAATTTCTCCTTAGTAACCAGAAGGAATAGTAAGACCGTAAATGTAAGAGGCCAGCGCCGGATTGTTAATAAATAAGTTGAAGCTGGCTACTAAGTAGAAAATCATGGAGCTAGCTAAACCACCGCTAGCACCACGAATTGGGAAAATCTTCTGGCCATCAACTTCATAGAAGCCGGCAGGCTTAAGTTCTGCACGACCCCAAATATCAGTGTTAACAAAGTCAATACGGGTCTTATCCCAGGAGAACGATACTCTAACAGGAGCACCAGCCATCTGTAAGTTATCACCAAAATACATATCTAAGGCATCACCCTTAGGCTGTTTTTGGATAATGCTTACCATCTGGCCAAGCTCTTCATAAGCTTGCTTCTGACAAGGATGGGTCCAAGCAGTAACTTTACCCATCTGATCTAACCCAACTCGGTTACCAACCTTGTTAAGAGCTAGACGAACGAAGGGTAAGGAAAGAGCACTTGAGGCAGCATTAACTGCGTTAGCACGAATTTCAGGAACGTTAGCCCGGTTAAAACCTAACCAAGTTCCAGAGCTAGCATTACTGTGATGATAAGGAACTCCTAGTAATCCAGTAGGAGAGGCAGGAAGTCCGCTAAGAACTAACTTATCACCAGTAGTAGCACCAGTAATGGCAGGATAAGTTTCAATTACACGGTTCTCTAAATCATAGAATACAACTTTAGCTTCACCACGCTTAGTAGCTAAAGTTGTATCATAGACTGCAACAGTTTGATTCTTACGAACTAAACGAACACCCCAAGCATCAGTAGCAGCAATAGTCCACTTGTCACCACCAGCAATTACCGTGCTAGCAGCTCGAGTAGTATTAGTTACAACAACTCCATCCCCAGCAGTCATACAAGCTGAATCAACTTGACGGCGGAATTCAGGCATTGACTTAGCTAGAAGATGGCGGAACGTATTAAGAACCGCCTTTCTAGAATCATCAGTAGCCCATTCAGCCTTCTTAGTCCACTCAACACCCATCTTAAAGTGGACAGTATTGATTACAGCCTTATCGAACTTCGGCCCATCACCACGTCCTAAATCGCCACCATCAGGATCATAATGCCCGAAGTTACCACCAGGCTCAAGCTCTAACGGAATACGCATATCTCGAGCTGAGATAACTTCTACGTTACGCTTTTCGATGGTAGAATAAAAGACGTCATCACGATCAAATAGAGTAGGGACTTTAGGACTAACCCGCTCTAATTCATTTGCAACAACTTGAGTTTCAGAAACAACAGCCATTTTAAGCGCCTTCCATAATGATATCTAAATCCGACTTCTTAGCACCTTTCTTAGTCTCAGTCTGAGGAGTAGTTTTAGTCTCTGAAGCCTCAATCCTAGTCTTGGGTAGCTTGGGCTTTTTAACCACCGCAGCACTCTTATGTTTAGCTCTAAGAGTAAGAGCTGTCGTCTTAGCGCGTCCTAGATACGCGGAAACTAATCTAGGAAGATAATCTGGGGGAAAACCAGCTTTCTTTGCTTGAGCAAATAAGCTTTGTAAACGTCCCTTAAAGTTAGTGTCATTGAGCATCTCATTCTTAGTATCCTCAATGACTTGTTTAACCAACGCCGATTTAGTAAATTCCGAAAGTTCGTTCTTAGGATCTAATCCATCTAAGATAACTTTTTCTAAGGACTTTTTGATAGAAGCATCTACCTTAGTAGTAAAGTTAAGTTGATCCCTTTGCTCTAAGGTTAATCTCTGGTCTTGAAGTCGCTTCTTTTCAGCCTCAACTTCAGGATCAGCAGCAGCTAGCTTAGGAATTTCAGGAGTTCCAAATAAGAACTTGGTAATATTCCTAACTGACATCGCCAAGTTTTTATCTTGAATTTCATTAGCTTTATTAGCCGCTGCAGTAAGCATATTAACCAGCATCGGCTTAGTTGCAATTCCAAAAAGTTTTGGACTTACTTGAGCTAAAGCTGGTAAGAATCTTTCTGCAATTAAGGGAGCTGTATTTTCGTCGAGGGATCTAATAAAAGGAGTTGGGTCGCCGGCATCAAGAGTTCCCTCAAAAAAGTCCAATACATCTGCTTTTTCCTTAGCAGACTTTGCCTCTTCGATAGTTGGAAATGTTTCAGTATAAGCCTTTTCACGATGGAACATTTCCCTAAAGTCTTTATCCTTAGCAAGCTCAGGGAACTTCTCTTTAATCATCCTCCATGAAGGACGAGTAATTTCAGGCTCTTCTAGCTCCTCTTCTTCAGATTCTTCTTCAGACTCCTCAGAAGACTCTTCCTCTTCTTCATTAGAATCTTCCAGAGACTCATCTTCTGGAGATTCCTCTTGTTCAGTTTCCTCAGAGGAAGTTTCTTCTGAAGTTTCTTCCTCATTATCAGCACCTTCATTTAATACGTCTAAATCACTGGCCTCGGCTTCTCCAGTTTCGAGGTTATCATCACTCATTAACGTATTTACCTTTCAATAATTGAAAAAACACCTTGAGCAGTAATAGCTGTAGTAGCATTAGGCATAGCAGCCAACCAAAAGCAAGTACCATTAAAAACTCGAATTCCCGGATTAGGATTTACTACAGGAACCATAGTTCCTCCAACATTAATAACAGTATTAGGGGCAGCAACAAGTTTTCTATAAAGAACTAGAGAAATAGCTCCGGTAACATACGAAGTTCCTAAAGTAATAGAAGCAATATCTTTAATTCCTCTATCCCCAGCAGCTAACTGGAACGGAACAAAGGCTCCAGCTACAGCAGTAGCAGGAAAAGAACTAATAGTTGCAGTATTACCAGCATTTCCATCTGAATCAGTATAAGACAGGGTAGTATTAGTTACTGCAGATCCGTTAGTAGTAGCAGTAGTTACATAAATAGCAGCATTCCAGCCTTCACCATTATTAGTACCATACCGATCTCTATTTGGTAAAGTTGGAAGAGTAATATTTTGAGCAGTAGTTGTAGTTACTACCAGCCCAGTATTATACCAGATTAGATCATATAGTTCTACTAACCCAATTTGAGTTACTGTGCTAGTAAAATTGGTTAAATAAAAGCTTCCAGTAGCTGGATCAGTTAATAGAGGAGCACCAGCAATAGTTGCATCGGCAGCAGTAGAGCAAGATAACGCATCCCCATTAAGACCTGGAGTTCCAGGAACCCAAGCTCCTGGAACTCCAGAATCTTTGGCAAACCCGTAAATAATTCCAGCTGCTTCTGAGGTAGCTCCTACTTTAAGATAACCAATTGCAGATCCATTATAACCATTAGTATCAGTAGCAGCAACTCTAGTAGCTCCACTAGAATTTTTTACATAATATTCGCCATTAGTATCAAGGATTAGGGTATCACCGGAATTTAAGGCAACTGCCCCGGTAAGAAAATATTCAATCCCTGATACATCCTTTTTAAGAATTACTGTTTGAGAAGCTGTTCCTTTATTCCTAACAGTAATTAGCTTAACTTGTCTCTGAGTTGAAGCAGCTGGAGCTGAGAGAATAGTAGTAGTTGTAGCAGTAG
>ERZ761584.87-NODE-87-length-36462-cov-13.714808_pt1 | contig 36462 bp, 52 predicted proteins | sample MGYA00512168_ERZ761584 | MGnify/ENA primary metagenome ERZ761584 (study PRJEB28899, sample SAMN03785564) | bioreactor sludge metagenome | biome: EBPR Sludge; feature: EBPR Bioreactor; material: 0.22µm filtered reactor supernatant | place: Saint Lucia: Queensland...
GGAAGCGGTGAGTAAGTGATATGAAAGAAGGATACAAAAGTATCATCTTTGGAATAAAATTCAGGAGAAGTTAAATCATGGGTAGATGCAAAGTGGGTGGTTGTTGGACAAAACCAAGTGGAGAACATACTGGTGTTGGATGTGGGTGTTCTTGTCATCAAGAGGAAACCATGGCCGACCAAAAGACGCCTGGTGAACACACGCCAACCGATATATTAAAACCATGTCTCTTTTGTGGCGGTAGAGCTGCATATCACAATAATGTTGAAGCAATCATTGGCTTGACATGGATAAAGAAGATTTCATGCCTGACATTAAAAACAGGATAAATAAATGTTGACTTTAATTTTAAATATTGGGTATAAATAATTTGTGAGAAAAGAACCGTTCAATGAAACCATCGAAGCCTGATAAGATAATATCTTTTCGGGCTATTTTTTTGCCCCATCCATGGCCGAGCTTTGAACGGTTCTCTATGGCTCTGGGGCCTTTTTATTTATGAACAGACTGCCTTGGTTCAGGTTCTATCCCGCTGATTGGATTAAAGGGACGAGGGAGCTTTCAGCTTCAGAAAAGGCAATCTGGATTGACCTTTTATGTTACATGTGGGAAGCCAAAGAACAAGGTGTAATTCAATCCGACTGGAACGGAATTGCCAGGATGACTGGCACGCCATGGCTTGAATGCGAAGGCATCGTTCGGAGCCTTGTGGATAAGGGTGTTTTGGAAATGTCCCAAGTTTGTCCGGCATTTGTCCGGCTAATGTCCCGTAGAATGTCCGCTGAATGTCACGCAAGAGAGAACGCTAGAGAAAGACAGCAAAAGCATAGAGAATCAGAGCGTTTGAGGAAAATTAAATACCGTAACGGACATGTCACAGAAATGTCACAGACAAGAAGTCAGAAGTCAGAAGTCATAAAAGACAAAGACATAAGACATGCTTTTAAAAAACCGACTCTTCAAGAACTACAAGACCACCTAAAAGAAAAGCAGTCAGGTTTAGATGCAGAAGCGTTTTACGCCTTTTACGAAAGTAATGGGTGGCGTGTCGGCAAGAACCCGATGAAGTCCTGGAAGGCAGCGGTTACGACTTGGGAAAAGAGGAATCCCTTAAAAACTAACCCGGAGGTGCGCCATTGGAGCGAGATATCCCCACTCAAGAGATAGACCCTATTTTAGAAGAGCTTGAAGATACGGGGGCTGATCGTATTGCCCATTTCTTGGAATACCAGGCTGAAAAGGTAACCCATTCTACCCAGGTTAAAAGCTACCGGACTGGTTTATTGGGTTTGGATAGCCTGATTGACGGTTTTGAAACAGGAGAGATAAACGTGATAAGTGGGCCCACTGGAAACGGGAAGACTTTGTTTGCTGATAGCATTGGCCAGAGGCTTATGAGGCTTGAAAAAATGAATATCGCCTGGTTCTCTTACGAAGTACCCACCCAGAAAATGATTGATAAGTATGTGAGATCGTTTGATGCTAACGAATTGGGTCTTTATGTCCCCATGGAGCTAAAAGCCGGGAATGTCGATTGGTTAAAAAAGAAATGTCTCCAGGCTCAACTTAAATTTAATTGCCAGGCTGTTTTTATAGATCATATTCACTTTCTTATCGATATGGCTACTAAGCAGAACATGAGTCTAAATATTGGCGGCGTGATGAGACAGTTAAAACACGATATTGCCAAGACATTGAACATCATGGTTTTTATCATTTGTCATCAAGGCCAGCCAAAAGATCAAGAGCCTTCCATTGAAAATATTCGTGACAGTTCTTTCATTGGTCAAGAGGCAGACAACGTTTTTGTTGTTTATCGTTCCCCTGACCCGATACCTGACGAGTTAAAAGGAAACGCAAAAATTTCCGGTTATGAAAGAAGTTACGTTCAAGGTTTAGCGACAGTGAAGGTTGAAAAAAGCAGACGTGCCGGAACATATCGGAAGAAAATAATATTCCAAAAGAAAGGGGATTGGCTAGAGGAACATGAAAACTTTATATGAATCTTTTGGGAAACTGTGGGAGTGGGATACGAAGACTTTGCGTTGGCATTGTCTTGGAAACAAACCAGAAGAAAAACATTTGGATTTAACATGCGAGATGAAGAAAAGCCCAGTTGAATATAAAACCTGGAAGGCTTGGCTTTACGACACTTTTAAAACTTCTCGCGGTAAACCTGGATGGGAAACACTGAAAAATCTCCACGATGAGGAGGACAGATTATTTTTTTATTTGCTGGAGAATCTCTATAAGATGGGCAAATTAAAATTGGAGGTCTAGATGGAAAACTGGAAAGAAGTTTATCCCTATACTCTTGATAAACCGTTGAAATGGGCCATGAAGTTAGCCTTCGAAAATAAAGATGAAGTAATGGCGAAGAAAATACAAGATATATTTCTCTCTTATCGGAAATCTAAATACACGAAAGAGCATCGGGAATTAGAACAGCTTGCTAAGTCATTCAGGGATACAATTCGATGCCTCATTTAAGTTACTGTCCTCTCTGTGAAGTTAAAAGTGTCCGGTTAAATAAATGTTACAAGTGTCAAACTGAATATAGTGTCAGATTCAAAGAGAGGTCTCGTAGGGATAGTGTGGTAAATCTTCCCACTTCGAAGGAGATGTTATCGAAAACAGCGCGTCAGTATTACCAGGAAAAATTATTTAAAAATAAACCTTGACATTTTCAAAGAGGCTTTGTATGCTTAACTCATGAAGAAAGAAATTAAAAAATATCTTGCTGAGATAGGACGGAAGGGTGGCAAGAGCAAATCAGAAAAGAAAATCCGCGCTGTGAAAGAGAACTTAAAGAAAGCCAGAAAAATTAGAGGGGAGGTTCATCATGGACAGACTAGAACAGGCGAAGAGAATGTTTGATGAAGCGATGAAAAAGGCGAAGATAGCAGTGATGGAAGCGAAAGAGGAATTGACTCGTCCTTTAACGGGGGAAGAGGTGGAGGAAAGAGAGATGGGGTTATGAGGTTTATGCGATCAAAAAATTATTCAGTTTGCGCTAAAAAAGGCAGAATTAATAAAACTCGTTTGAATCCGAATGAAGTCAGAGAGATAAGAAAGTCAAAAATGTCACCGAAAGAATTAGCGAATAAGTTTAAGATAAGTATTTCATCAGTTTACAGTATTCTTGAAAGAAAAGCATGGAGATGGGTATGAGTGATTTTAATTGGGGTGCTTATGAAAGATGGTGCAATCGGATGGAATGGGACAATGAGCCGCACGACCTTGAGAGCTGTGAATGTGAGGGCTGTGAGGAGGTACGGGGGGAGCGGGATGCGGAAGAAAGAACTAGGCTGGCCGAAAGTCAAGAGAAACAGCTTCTCTTTGCAGGAATGGCTTTTAACGGGCCTACAATGGCCTCTGGCGCGAGGAAATAGTAAATTAAGGCCTAACCTTCATTGGTGAGAAAAAATGGCTTAAAACGCAAATTTGGAAGAAATAAGGCAAAATGGGAATAATTGACAAAATTTTTGTATTTGTAGGGACAGCGGCATTTTTATCCACGGTGATATTTTTAGTGGCGTTATGTATTTTTTATATTATTTATTTTATTCGCAGTCGGGTGAAAAAAGGATCTTACTTTGAGCGATGGATGGTATAGAAAATATTTCTTGAAAAAAAATTTATAAAAGGTAAAATGATCTTGAATGTTTTATTCAAGTTTTTTAATAATTGCTTTCTCAATTGGGTTGGCAAGTATAAATTCTTGCGCCACATCGCATCGTTTTAATAAATCCTCGACGGAAAATTCAGAATTAAAAATCTGCCGCGACAACGAAAAAACTCTTCAAGAAAACTACGATTTATTATCGCAGGAAATAGCCTATAAAGATCAGAAACTTAAAGAATTAGGTTTATTGGATGGCGCGGGTAAGAAGTACAATAAAGGCATAAATCCATTAATCTCGCCACAGGGCGCAGAAAGTTGGTTAAAGTAAATGCGTCAGGCAGAATTTGCCCCTAATCACACAGTGGATCCAAAAACAGGATTTGTAGAATCAAAAGCTTACCCCTACGCATTCGATGCGGAAAAAAAAGCTTTATTTCTCAAGATGTATCGTGAAAAAGGCCGGGGAATATACGGAACATGTGAACTCTTAGGAATTTCTCGCAATACAGTAATCAAACACTACCAAACAGACCCAGTCTTCAAACAAGCCTACGATGACCTGGAAGCAGAATATGCAAGTAAATTGGAAGCAATCTCTAGGCAAAATGCTCTTAAAAGCAAGAGTGTTATAGAAAGAATTTTTCAACTGAAAAGTTTGTCGAAAAAAGGCCTCACTCAGGGAAAGTATGATGAAAATAGTGTTTCCGCACCGCACATAACTCTCAATATCGATGCGAATTTACTATCCAAAATTAGAGATCGTGAAAAGTTAATTGACGCTGAAATTGTGCCTCAGATTTCGGATGAAAAAAGTGATACATAATACTTATTATCAGAAGTGATTAAATGGAAAACATTGATAATCAACGATTTGATCGAAACAAAAACCCACGACTTGACCATGCCCTCATCTACATCACGCTGCGTTCCTTAGAATTAGACTTAGGATTAGAGAAATTTACATTGATAGTCAATCATTTTGAAGAAAAGCATGCTTTTGGTTGTGGGGAAAATAAAACCCTGGGTGGTGGGGCATGATATCGTATTGCCTCCACTCCAACCGCGGCATAGAAAGAGGCCGATCCGAGGTTAAAACCATCCATGGAACCAATGTAAAACGGAGGGGGATACGATTTAAGAGGAGTTTGTTGTATGAGTTGAAGGAAACTATCCGTGAAAGTGTATTTTCGAATGGGAGTAAGTGGAGTGAGTTTGTGGGTGAGAGATGGGAAAACGGAAATGGCGCAGAATTTGAGGATTTGTCTTAACATTGGGATAAAGCGATTATAATGATTGATAATCAAAATATTTCTTCAGTTCTTGGTAAAATGGGAAAGAAGCTGCGCAGTGGTTTAGGAGGCCGGAGGTGTTTTAGACAGCATCTTTCTGGCGGTCGTTTATGTCTTGATTGTTACGGGAGCTACATGAAGGATTACAATCAGGAGGGGTCATGAAGGTGGATGGGGGTCAGGCAGAAGAGATTCGCAGATTGGCCAGCACGAGCCTGATGTTTTTGTGTACACAGTTTTTGGGGTACAAGGATTGGGATGGATGTCACGATGACATGGAGATTTTGTTAAGGAAGCCATCGCGGAAAAAGGCGAATGTATTTCCGAGGAACCATTTAAAGTCAACATTTGGGACGATAGCGACATCGATCCAGAAGATTTGTCAGGATCCGAATATAAGGATATTGATATGCAATCAGGTATGGGACATGTCTCGTAGTTTTTTGCGAGAGATCAAGGAGCAGTTAGAGGGGAGCCAGTTGAAGTATCTTTTTGGTGATTTTGTGAGTGCGAAATGGAACGAGGATGAGATTATAGTTCGACAGAGGACGAAAGCCTTAAAGGAGCCGACGATACGGACGGCTGGTATAGAGACGGAGCAGACGGGAGGTCATTATGATGTGATTATTTTGGATGACCTGATGGGGCTCAACAATTCTGCGACACCGGAGCAGAGAGAGAAGGCGAAGAAGTTTCGGCGCAGCATGATTAATCTTTTGGAGCCTGGTGGTCTTGTGATAGAGAATCTGACGAGGTGGCATTTAGATGACACTTTTTCTGATGTTTTGGCGCGTGAATTAAAGTATTACGACATCATGGTGAGGCAGGTATATGAAGCGGACAAAGAAGGGAGGAACAAGCTAATCTTCCCGAAGAAGTTTGCGCGAAAATTTGATTCGCAGAAGAAGGATTGGGTTTTTGTGGATGATCCTTACTGTATGGACTATATTGATTTTCTTAAGAGTTCGATGCCATTGGATGAGTTTTCCGCTCAGTATTTGAACCGTCCTTTTTCTGCTGAGAACCAGTTATTTAAGCCGGAGCAATTCAAGTATTGGAATGATCGTCCTCGTGATTTGTTTATTGGTATGGCGGTAGATTTAGCGTCTTCGACGAGTTCGTCGGCTGATTATACGGCGATGGTGGTGGTGGGCATGGATCATGAATATAATTTGTACGTTTTGGATTATATTCGTGGGAAGTGGTCTAATCCGAGCGATATTGTGGACAACATATTTCAGATGAAGGATCGTTGGAAGCCGAATTCGGTAGGGATGGAGATTAACGGTTTTCAGCGGATGTTAAAATTGGGAGTGGAAGCCGAGATGAGAAAACGGAGGAACTATTTTTCCGTGGATGAGATTCGAAACGGTCCTCAGAAATCCAAGTTTGAACGGATCAAATGTCTTGAGCCCTTTTACAGGGGAGGTACGGTTTATCATGCAGCCTGGATGAAAGGCAAAGAATTAGAAGGTGAGCTTCAGACGGTGAGCGGGGACGGTATTAAAGGCAGGCATGACGATTTAATGGATGCTTTGAGCATGACGCTTCCCTATTTGTATCCGGGTGCTTCGCCGAACTCACAGCAAGAGGATGAATGGGATCGTTGGGTACGATTAGCGCGAGAGAATCAAGGTCGGCACGAAGGGTTTTTCAATTATGGTTCGTGAGTGCAGTATTTGTTTTGTGAGATGTGATGAGTTACCTGTTTTGACGTTTTTCTTTTTACAGGACAAGCCTAGTATTTGTGAAAAGTGTGTGGCAAAATTTTTTGGGATTGATGGTCATTGGAAGAAGGAAATTTTGAAGGATATCCAATCTCATGCGGTACGAAATTAAAAAAGGAAAAAATTTAATGGCAAAGACAGATCTATATAATAATAAAGAAGAAACAAGAACACCGAAAGGGGAAGCCAAGGATGTGGGTCTTTGGTTGGAAAGGATCAGTATCGGTAAAAAAGCGCAGGAACAGTTCAGCCAAGATTCTGGTGCGGATCGATTTATTAAGGAGTACAAGGGTGAGTATGGGATTGTGTTTAATACGAGAAACAAAAAGGTACCTGTCCCGCCCATTAATGAAGTTTTTGCTTATGTTCAAGCGGATATTGCCTCGACTTATAATCGGGATCCTTATATCACGGTCAACGCCGAAGCAGGCACGGTAAAAGGGGCTGCGATTTGGGAGGTTATTCTCAACTATTGGTGGAGAAAATTAAAAATCAAGGAGGAGTTGGAATATGAGATTATTGACAAGGACTTGGTAGGATACGCCTGGCATAAAGTAGGTAACGAGGTTGATGTAAAGATTAATGCTGACGGAACCCCAAGTCTGGACTCCAAACTTTACTCCAAATGGGTTCATTGGAAAGATATTATTTGGAATGTAGGCTCGAAACGGCCTCCGTTGGACTGTTTATGGATGGCGCAGAGGATTATAAAACCTCTTCAAGAAGTGAGAGATAAATATCCAGCGGCCAAATGGTTGGAGGGTTCACCGGATCCTCAGATTGATCAAGATGCCTATCGAAAGGCTACCTATAAAGATGATATTAAGGTCGCTATCTTATGGGAGGTTTGGGACAAACAGAAAAAACAAGTTTATCTTTTAGCTGAAAACCTAAAAGACAAATATTTGGAATCGCCGAAACCGTGGCCGGATCACCAAAAAGATTTTCCGTTCCGAATGTATTGGGATTTCGCCATACCAGACCGCCCTCAACCCATGTCCGCGATTGCTCCTTGGGAAACTCAGATCCTAGAAGAAATGGTTCTTATGGGTCAGAGTATTAATCACGCGAAACGCTGGAACCGTCAAATGTTTGTCAAGAACGGTCAAATTGACGATAACGCTTTGGATAAATTTGAACGAGGTGATGATGGGGCGGTGATAACGGTTAATGGGAACATGGATGAAACAAGTTTTAAGTTCGCTGATTTCGGACAATTACCCACCGATTTTTATCTTCTCATGGATAGGCTGCAGGCAATAAAGAGGAATATCAACGGTCAGCCGGAATTTACGAGAGGGGGTGTTACAAAGACGAACACAAGAACGATAGGTGAGCTTCAACTCATACAACAGGGCAATCAAAGCAGACAGGGTAGAAAAATAGATCGTCTTGAAACTCATTGTGAAAATATAGCTCGTGACATGATGGCGAACCTGAAAGCGAATTTTGATTTTGATGAAACCGTCAAGATTACAGGCGATACTCCTGAAGAAATTATGGAGGCGTTAGGTGATAATTTTAATCGTAATACAGGCGAGGTTAAATTCACACTTGACGATATTTTAGGTGAGTACGATGTGGATATCAAGGCAGGCTCTACGCTTCCTTTGGACAAACAGACACGCGCCCAAATTTTTGAGCTTATTTTACAGACAGTCGCTCAGATTGCGGGGCAAGGTCCGATGTCCAATTTTATGGCAACACTTATCGGAGAGATTTTGAAAGATTATGATATCAAGTCTCTCCGAGAAGCTTATGAAGCGGATCTTGTTGAATACCAAAAGGCAAAAAGAGAATCTGATCAAACTCAAAGCATCGATGAAGATAAGATGGAAATGGAAGCCGCGAAACGGGAAGCTCAGGCCAGACAAGTTGAGGCCAAAACTCAGATTATTATGCAAGAAGCCTCTTTGGGGCCTGTAGGCCGAGCGGAAATAGAACAGATTAAAAAAACTCCTATTATTACTCAGATAAAAGGTGAGAAAGAATGAAATTTTTTTGTAATGGGTGTGAACAGGAAAAAGACGACGAAGATATGGTCTATGTTTCCACCATTAATTTCGGTAAAGATCTTATCAGGTTCTGTAAAGGATGCCGGAACGTTAGTGTTTCTTTTCCTGATGTTTATTGGGACGGTAAACCGGAAGAAAATTTAGCCGATGATCCTCTAACGGGAAGGCCCAGAGTATTTTCCAGCAAAGGTGAAAAAGCTGCCTATTTGAAGGAAAAAGGTTTGAGAGAGGCTGGAGACAGGGTCAACGGATCCTATATTCTCAATAAGCATGTTCCACGTGAAACAAACGATAGGCACGAAGTAAGGACGGCTCTGAAAAAGGTTAGGGACATGGGTATTGATGTGAGGAGACAAGCCTTCCTTAAGCTCATGAAACAAGCCGGAGAGCGACGGGTATGATCCAAATTTCTGTTGAACAATATTCAGCTCCGATTCTTGATTTAAATGATTTACAAAAGAAGCTCGAAAAAATAAGATATTATGGTCAACTGACCCTGGTTTGGCAAGATGGACAGATCATTTTGATACGAGAGGAACGTACATTAAAGCCAAGTCAGTTTGATCAGCTGATTTAAATAATAAATCGTCAGCGTCATCGAAAAACGAAACGCTTCAATCTCTTCAGTGAGGTTGAGGCGTTTTTTATTTAGGAGGAACCATGCCGCGAAGCTATAAGATTAAAAGCGATAACAAGGACATGACTTTTACACCCGGCGAGAACGGCAGTCTCATTTATACCAGTGATACCACCCCGACACCCGTTTTTAATCGGGTCCCTTCGAAAACAGTTCCTTCTCCTTATGTCAGTGAAAAAATGAAAACAAAAAAGAACCGTATGAATTTGGGCAAGACATTGGTCGCTGCGACCAGAGGTTAATATGCCAGCAAAAATTGAAAAACAAAGAAAATTTTTCGGATTAGTACGAGCCATTCAGAAAGGACAAGCCGCGGGTTCTTCCAAAGTTCAGAAATCGGCTCATAGTATCAGCGCGGAAGACGCCTCAGATTTTGCGAGAAAAAGTAAGCGTCAAAAAATATCCAAGACTTTGATGAACGCAAAGTCAGGATACTAAAAAAATAAGAGGTGACATTATGGCAGATTTAAACGTCGGTAACTCGGAAACACCTTCTAGCGGCAATCTTAACGGAACCGCTAGTGTTGTTAATGAACCCGGCACTCCTAATGGGGAAGCGTCGCAAAGCGCAACCGGACAGGACACATTCATTCCGCAGGGATTGGATATCAATACTTTGCCAGCGAATGTTCGAGCCTATGTTGAAAAAATCAACAAAGATATGGTTCGGGGATTCACCGAGAAAACATCAAAATTAAGTGAGACCACAAAAGCCGAAGTCGAGAAAGCAGTACAAAGTTATCGGGATAAAGCGGATCGGTTTGACCAAATTGCAACACAAGAAGAATTTGTGAAGCAATGGAACGATTATGTTCAGAAAGTGACAACATCAGGTCAGACACCTCAAGCGGGAGATCCGAAATTGGCTCAACTGGAAGCTAAATTTCAGGAGATGAATGAGAAGATTCAGCTCACGGAATTAAGCCAAGTGACAGACGCCTTTGCTGACGCCTTGGACGATAAAGGGGAAAAACTTCATCCTGAATTCGATCAGTTAAATAGTATTTCCATCGGTAAACTGAAAGAAGGGAACGATTCTGAAGATTTTTCTATCCTCCGTGCTTGTGTTGAATTAGCGGAAGGCAACACTCCTCAAGAAAAGTTGGCCAATGGATATAAATCCGCAAAAAGTGTTTACGACTCTATATTCGAAGCTGGAAAAAAAGCCGGGATGGGACGTTTACAGACGAAAGTCATGAATGGAACCAACCCGCCTTCTCGTTCTGGTGGAGATGTTATGTCAGTGACTGATAAGAAACCGAAAAACGCCCACGAAGCTTTGGAGTTGGCTCGACGAGGTATTAGGGTCTCCGCAAACGAATAAATAGGAGATAAATTATGGCAGCCCCTACATTATTAAATTACGGTCCAGGCAATATTGATGAAACATTAACTCTGGCCATGTCGAATATGATCCCCGGAATTAAAGAGAACATCTTTAATGATAACACCGCCTTGGGATGGTTGTATTCAACCGCAAAAGACAGAAAACGAGGTGGAGCTTCACTTTCACATGGTATCCACTATGCGAAATCTACATCTGGTGGTTCTTATTCTCGATATGGACAAATGGATGTAACGCCTCAAGATAACCTGACCAGAGATCAATGGCCTTGGAAACAATATTATTACACTGTTTCCATTGACGGTTTCACGGAACGAATTGCTGGTAAAGGCGAATGGGCGATTGAAGACGCCTTACAAGAGAAACGAGATGAAGCAGAAAACTCGCTTAAAGATACTCTAGAAATAGATATTTTTAAGGCTAGCCCTGGAACAGATGATCTTCGGTCTTTGCCGAACATTGTTTTAGCTTCAGGAACAGAAGGTCAAATTAACGGGACCACTAATGGTTGGTGGCAGTCTGCCGTTGTTACTGGCGGTTCTTGGGCTTCTGGTGTTGGACGGACTCAACTAACCAACTTGTGTAACACCGTCTCTAAGCGTCTTCCGGTAGGCCCCGCCGAAGTCTTGATTTCAGATCAGACTTCCGTTGAAGCCTATGAAGGAACGGTGGTGTCTCAATATAGATACACCACTAACAAAGCGGATCTTGGACTGACCAAGCTTCTCTTTAAGGAAATTCCTTGGATATGGAGTGTTCAAGCTACCAGTGGAGTGATTTACGCTCTTCATTCTAATGCCTTGAAATTCTATGTCAACTCTGACACGGACTTCATGTTCACTGGATTCACCAAACCAGCAAACCAAGACGCCAAAGTGGGTCAAATCCTTTTTGCGGCTGCTTTGACAACTTGCGTTCGTCGGAAATTAGGTCGTTCTAACTCGAATGTAGCGTAAGGGGGAATTATGGCAGCTATTACTCCTACAAACGTGGTCCGAACCAATCTCGGTTCAGGTACATTAGTCACGGCTACATTTACAACAGTGGCTGATGGTGATACCTGGGCCAGCAACGTTTCGGCTATTCGAGCAAAATGGACGGATATGAATGGGAACCCCGCCACTCAAACGAGTGCGGGGTTTGCATCGACTTTCTCAGGAGGAACATTTACGTTTTATCCTGGCGAAGACGGTCTTCCATTTACCCTAAACTTCATTATTTAAGCTACGGGGGCCGGTGGCCGAAAGGTCCAAGCCAACCAGCATAAGGGAAACCTTAAGGAGCTATCATGGAAACACAGTTAGTTAATAGGAATGACGTAGATTACCTTCGGATCGCATTTAAGAATGTGAGTGGAGGTGGATCTATCACTACGGGCTATGGTATTGCTTTGGTGACGAGTAATGCCTCATTTGATGGTTTAGCGTCTGTGACTTCAACCGCAGCCACTATCCGTGATTTTCACGGAATTGCGGTTAAAGATACACCCATCAATCAGTTTGGAAAAGCGACAATCTATGGCTACGCGGCCTCGATTGTTATCTCCAACGTTGGCACCAGCATCACAGTAACAGGAGGAGACACCTTGAAGCCAGGCGCAGTAGCTGGCACATTCTTCTCTTCTATTACCGATGCCGCAATGACAACATTGCTTAATGTTCGAGTCGTGGCAGGACAAACCGTAACCATTTCCGCTTTGGGATGGACTTCGGGATTTGTTCGAGGCACGATGTAACATGTTTGAATTTCTGAAGAGACAGTTATTTGTTTATGATGATGAAGATAGATTCATATCCATTAAACGTCCCTTCGGAGATCCTTTGGAAGTAGACCGATGTGTTCGGGACCAGGGACTTGTGACCAACTCTCAAGCCTCTGTGTCCCGGCATGTGGGCCATCATATGAGAGGAGCAGGTAATATTAGCTTGTTTGAGCTTATACTTATTTGGATGAGGTTCATTCGATGAAACCAATCAAGGTTGTTATTGCGATTCCTAATATGGGTTATACTCATGTGGAAGCGTATGGGAACCGTCTCATGAATTTTATGCAGATGGGAAACCTCGCCACGGAAAGAAATTGTTTTCAACGGTTCTCAGATATCATTTCTGAAATTGCTCCCGACAAAAAAAACGAGGTACTCAATACCTATATTGAAAAACACGGCCATTTTGTTAAAAAATTAAACGAACAATTATTTGAGTTTTGGTTTTTAAATATAGGACGCATATTCACGCCTGCCGCAAGAGAAGAAGCTGCTAAGAAGGCATTGGAGCATAATATGGACTATATTTTTTTTGTTGATGATGACATGATATGTCCTGACGATCTTTTTTTGAAACTTTACCGTCATCATGAAGTGGCAGATGTTGTGTGTCCACTTGCTTTTACTCGAAACCCTCCCTATAAACCAGTTCTTTACGCCGCTATTGAGGGATACGACAGTATTAGTAAAACAGATTATTTCATTAATAATTGGATTATGAACTATCCAAAGAATAAACTCGTGGAAGTGGATGCGTGTGGATTTGGAGCGGCTCTTATTAAGACAGACATTTTGAGGAAGATCGAGCCTCCTTATTTCATGTGTTCGGAAGGCACCGGAGAAGATATCCTATTTTGTTACAAAGTTAAGAAAGCAAAAGGGCGAGTTTTTATGGATACCACATTTAATATTGGTCATTTAGGTCATCCCCCTATCATCAATGAGGAATTTGTGGAAAAATATAGAAATGAAACTGATCCTCATTCAAATCAAAGATACGGCGATTTTTCTAAATACAAAGCCTTAACAGTTTTGGGAGAATAATGAATAAGCCAATTACTATTATATGCCCCACTTACAATAATGAAGTTTATCTCAACCCGTGTGTTAACTCTATTATCAAAAATGGTATTTTGACCAGCTTAGCAGACCTGATTATTGTCAATAATGGAAAACAGGATATTGAAAGACATTATGGTTGGAATAAAAATATTAAGATTTTGAATCCTGGTAAAAATTTGGGATGGGAAGGAGGGCTTGAATTAGGTCTTAAAGAATCAAACTCTCCTTTTGTTGTTTTCCAAAATGACGATACTTTTTTGACTCCCAGCGCAGCCTCTTTCTATCAGCGTCTTCTATCAGCATTTCAGAATGATAATGTGGCCGCAGTAGGCCCTGTCACCACTTGCGCTGCCGGAGTTCAATCCGTTTATCATCCTAATTGTCCTATTAGATCGACGGAGGTTTCATATCTTATATTTTTCACTGTCATGATGAGACGGAAACATTTAGAGGAAGTGGGAGGAATTGATACGCTTCTTCCTGGTGGTGACGATTTTGATTTATCTATACGTCTGAGAAATAAAGGTTATAACTTGGTAGTAGATCCAGGAGCTTTTATTATTCATCACGGATTTAAAACAGGAGAGAGAGTGAAAGGCGATTCAAACACTCCCGGAGGCTGGAATTCCGTGGAGATGAGTGATCGAACCAATCAATATTTAATTCGAAAGCATGGGTTTAAAACATGGTGGAAAACACTTCGCGGTCTAACTTATAATGAAGATAGTAAGAATACGGATTTGGAAGGAGATTTAGTGAGAAGCTTTGTGAATGGCGATCAACGTGTTGTTGAACTTGGTTGCGGCTCAAAAAAGACGATAGATCGAGCTATTGGCGTAGACAGGATTCCGAAAGGAGAAGTGATCCCACACTTATTAGGGGCCATTTCTGTGGCTGACATTGTGGCCGATGTTCAAAACTCGCTTCCCTTTGAAGAAAATTCTCAAGATGTTCTTATTGCACGGCATATTTTAGAACATATGGTGGATACGGTGGGAGCGGTCAATAATTGGAAAAAAGTTGTTCGTCCTGGTGGAAAACTTATTATTGCGGTTCCAGATGAAAGAGTGACAAGCTCTATTCCCTTGAATCCAGAACATGTTCATGCTTTTACTCAAGAATCTTTACGAGGTATTCTTGAGTTGTGTGGTTTTAAGGAAATAAAAAGCGAATCTTCCAATAATGGAGTGAGTTTTGTTGGTTGCTATGAGAGGTTAAATTGAGAATTGCTATTTATTACGATATTTTGCCTGAAACAGGTTATCGCAACGACGGAAACAGTCTTTATACATGGGCTTCTCTAAAGAGGATGCAGGATAAGGGATTTTTGGAAGTAGATCATTTGGCTCCTAGTGACAGTGTTTCACATTATGGAAAATACGATTTAAATATTTCCGTTGATTGGGGAGAAGACGCTTTAGCTCCTATAATTCCGTACAAGATGATTGAAATACCTAAGCCCAATCTTTATTGGGCAAGCGACACACATTTGGGATTCAATTACCGTTTTGAGACTGCCAAAAAATTCGACAAAGTTTTTTGCGCTCAAAAACAAGCGGCTATTGATTTCAAGGAACGAGGAGTCGATGCAGAGTGGCTTCCTCATGCTTTTGAACCTTTTTCGTATCAAGACATTTCGACGGGTGTTCCTATCCCGTTTTCTTTTGCTAGTAAAGAGCATGATGTGTGTTTTGTGGGTCATATTAACTCGGATAATAGGGTGGATTTTTTGGACAAGATGTTTAAACAATTCCCCAATTTCTTTTTTGGACAAAGACGGTTTCAAGATGCCGCTAGAATTTATGCCAAATCGAAGATTTGTTTAAATATTGCCATGAAAGAAGACCTTAATATGAGATGTTTTGAGGTGATGGGTTCTGGTGGTTTCCTTTTAACAGACTACGTTCCTTATATCGAAGAACTATTTGAGGATGGGAAACATTTGGTTTTGTACCGTTCTATTGAAGAGGCCATTGATAAGGCTAAATATTATTTGAGTCATGACGAAGAAAGAGAAAAAATAGCTCAAGCAGGACTTGAAGAAGTAACGAGGGCTCATACCATAGATCATCGTGTAGGTAGGATGCTTGAAGTATCTTCATTAATAAAGTTATAGGAGGATTCATGAAACAGTGTTTTAGGTTGATGGGTATTCCAGACAAAGTTATTGCGTTTGACGCTCTTCCAGAAAGACTTTTGAAGGGGTTTGAGATGTGTCGTGCTGAAGGGTTCCCACGTCATTGGAAAGAATGGTTAGGCAAGAAAAAAGTAACTATTCCAATCCCGCCGGAGAAAGATTTTCTTACGGGTCAAGTTCGAAGATTTGATCCAATTATAGATGAGGATTGTTTTTTTTACATGGTTGATTACAGTTTGAACCAATCCGTTGAAAAATGGAAAGAGATATGTGATTTTGTAAGACAGCATGTTTCTAAAGATATTCGGTTAAAAGAAAAATTAGATGATATGGCTCTTCCTTTGGCTCCGAATAAGACGGATGGAGTGACATTGGAGCCAGAAGAAGTGGTGGTGATTCCTATCCCCTTGGAATTTCAAGAGAAGGCAGCTTCTTTGGTTAATGCGAATGGAGCTGAGATAAAAAAAGAGGCGGAGAAAAAAAAGTCTATTTCTGTTTCTTGTGACGAACCGGGTTGTAAGTTTGAATCCGAAGGTGCATACGCTAAAAATGCTTTACGGATGCACAAGGTAAAACGTCATCCGATAGAAGTAACAGTTTAAATTGAAGCCCAGCCTTGGGGTCATGCCCTCGGTGCAAAAGACCTAAACAGTCTGCTGGGCGCATTAAACGGTTGTGGAGGCCGCTAGGAGCGAATATGCTTTTAGCGGCTTTTTTATTTAAGGATCAGTTATGAAGAAATATGTTTTGATAGGTTTTGTTTTAAGATGCAGCAGTCTTTGTTATTCAGCTGCTCAAGTTTCAGAGGCTCCTGTTAGTTGGGCTCTTATTACACCTAGTATCACCGCATGTCGAAATTGAACTTATAAGAGGTTAAGATGGACTTTTTAACGATGCAGCAAGAATTAGGGACCAGGCTTCGGTTCGACTATACCAATACTTCTGATTCACCTAAACTTAAACGATGGCTGAACATGGCTCAACAGTACATTTGTGGTAAACAGAACTGGGGCTTTATGATGCAGGAAGAAATTATCCAGACTCTGCCGGATATAACAACAGGGACAGTTTCTATTAATGCTGGTAGCACTTCTTTGACTTTCAGTTCGGCCCCTACGGTTTCAACGGATGGTTTCTATATTAAGTTTTCAACAGCTAACGATTGGTATCAAATCACATCCCATGTAGCCAGTAGCACTTCTGCGACGATAAGTCCGGCATACGGTCAAAGTGATAATTTAACAGCGGGAACCTATACGGTTCGAAAATTACTTTATACAACTTCGACTCCTTTGATCCAGATTCTCGACATGAAACAATTAACCACTCCGACACGAATTATTAGTGTCAGTCCCCGCGAGGCCGATTTCTTTTTACCACTGTATTACGATCAGGGAGTGCCTTATTATTACATTATGAGTTCTTCTAATCAAATATCCGGCCCTACTACCACCCCAAAATTTTCTTTTATTTTGTCTCCTTCTACTGTTATGAACATTATGGTGAGAGGGATTATTAATTTAACTGATATGTCCGCTGATTCAGATGTGTCTATTATTCCTATTCAATGGCACGATTCGATTATAAACATTGCGGCATGGTACGGTTTTGAAGCATTAGATGATACGAGGTCTCGTTCTGAGCTTGAGATGGGCGAGCTGAGAATTCAAGATATGGCGCGTGTCTATAATCAGGATTTGGGTCGGCATCGAGTTATGCAAAGAGCTGATAACGATTCTAATTTTGGTTTGGAATGGTCTCTTCCTTCTAATTACGGTCCTTGGGTTCCATGACAAAACGAGGTTCTGAATTAGAAATAAATGATTTCTCTGGCGGTCTTCATACGGCGATTGCCATAACGGAAACCAATTTCAATGAAGCTTACGATGAAAGCAATATGGTTGTAGGTCCCAATGGTGATTATCTAAGGACTCGTTATGGGAATACTGTATTCAATTCTTCTGACATGAATTCAGGGGCGAATGTACAGTCTCTTTCTTATTTCAAGCTAAATAATGGGAATGATTTCTTGGTATCTGTTTGTGGAAATAAGATATTTAAATCTGATTCTTTGGATGGAGTGATGGACGATATTACGGGAGCCGTTAGTATAACAAGCGGAGCAAACAATATTTGGTCTTTCTTGACATTCAACAATCTTCATATTGGGTTTGGTGGTCCTTCTACCAATCCTGACACTCCTATTCAGTGGACTGGTTCTGGTAATGCGGCAGCTTTGACAGGAACTCCTCCGGCGGCTTATGGGGCATTCCAAGCCAATAATCGTCTTTTTGCTTTTAGGACCGCTTCTTCACCTTCGATTCTTCAATGGAGTACGTTGGGCAACCCCCAAGATTGGACAGGAACAGGATCTGGCTCTCAAACTATTTCTACATCGGATAACGATTCTATTACTGCCGCAGCAGTTATGGATAACAGTTTGGCGTTAATATTTAAACAAACCACAATTCATAAACTTTTAATCAGTCAACTTGTGAGTGGTGCTTTTCCAAGCTTTGTTATGTTTCGAAACGTCGGATGCGCGGGTAAACATGCGGTGGTGGTGGCCGACGGTATTTGTTATTTCATGACGCCTCAAGGAAAAATGAAAATTACCGATGGGAATCAAATGATAGATGAATCCACTCTTCCACAGCTTTCTTATGTGGACGATTTATGGTCTGACATGAATCCATCTCGATATGAATATATTCAAGGGAGAAGAGTGTACGGGGAAGATTATGACCATATTATTTGGCTGATGACGTCCACCTCTTCCGGACTTACACACGATACCGCTATTATTTGGGATATAAAAAACAAATGCTGGCTGAGGCACAAAACCGGATTTAAGATGAATGTTATAACAACAATTCAATCTGGAACTCCTTACACAGGAAATTACTCTGGTTTTATTTATAAACAAGATGTCTCTTCAGCCACCACCGATGCCTCCGAGAGTTCAACAAACATCAATTCTTATTGGGGTACAGGCTGGATGAAGTTTGGTTCTTATGAAAAGAACAAATCCGTCCAAGAACTTTATTTATCGTATGTTACTCAGATTTCAGGCACTATTCAGTATTCATGGGGATACAATTTTAATGGGAATCAAAAAACATCCATCTTGGATCAGAGAACAAATGGGGCTATTGTAGGACAATCGACGGTAGGAACAGGCATTGTGGGAGGGCAGAGCGATTTTATAAAGAGATTAGATCCGATTGGAAATGGTGAAGTGTTCCAGCATATGTTTAGGAACACGGATTCGAGGATGAAAATAAATAGCTACACGATGGTCGGGAAAGAGTTTTCAAAGCAATCTTAAGCAAAGAGGGGTCAAAAAATGGCAGAGCTAGATATTAGTATTACAGTGAATAATGGAGATACCATTATTCAGCAATTTTGGAATACAGCTTACTCGGAGATCGAGACATGGCTTAATAACAGGTATAACGGAACAGACACATGGTCTTTTATGAAAGTGTCTTCTTCTGGTTCTAATCCTGTGGATATTACTTCCAGCGCGTCAACCACGGAACTCAGCCTGAATAATACGGCCAGCGACGGGGACGATATTCTCACATTTAAATTTGATGGAACTCAATTTCATGTTATTGGTGTGGATGATTCCGATAGTAAGTTGTTAAAGTTTGGAACAACCTCTCTTACCACCAGTGTTTCTTTACAGATACCATCCACAGGTTCCCAAGTTCAGTTCAGCTCAGGAAGTGTAGGGACTCCTTCGATCTCAGCTATTGGTGATTCCAACACAGGTCTTTATTTTTCTGCGGCTGATATCATTTCTGTTTCGTGTGGCGGGACCCAATCTTTTATTATTGATACATCCTCTGCTTATCATCGGGACGGTCTCGTAGGAACACCTGGCATGACCTTCATAGCGGATTCCAATACTGGATTTTACCGACCTTCCGCGGACTCTATTGGAGCTTCAGCAGGGGGTGTCTTGTCTTTAAGAATTGATTCTACTTCAAGTTATTTTAGAGATGGAGTAGCAAATACACCTGGCTTATGTTTTATATCCGACGATAATACGGGTATGTGGAGACCTCTTTCGGATACTCTGGGATTTGCTGCCGGAGGTTTAGAAGCGGCTAGATTTGATAATTCTTCTTCATCGGGTCAGACACGATTCCTTGTTTTTGATGTGGATAACAACCAGATGGAAAGAGTCACGGTGGGAGCTGCTGATTCAGGCGGGTCTGGTTTTAAGGTTTTGAGGATACCTAACTAATGGCAGACGCTAAAACGGATCTATTACGGTCTTTAGGGCCTTCTTATTTCTCTCAGTCTGTTAATTTTGGATCTGCATTGGATCAGACAGGTCAGGTATTCTTTTTTCATACATCGTCCCCTTTCTCAACGGGGTTTCAATCTGGTAACGCGACCGCAGCCATTACTTATACTCTTCCTGTTTCTGGACCTAGTATTAGCGGATCTGTTCTTACTTCAACAACAGCGGGAGTTTTGTCATGGTCTTCGAGTCCAAGCCTTAGTTCGATCATTGTCACAACTCCTGATGGATTGCACACATGGGAGATAGGTGTGGATAACGATGGTAATGTGACATCCACTCAAATTACATGAAGAAATTACTATTTATTTTATTTTTTATGGCTAATTCGGCATACGCTGTTACAAAAACAGCCGTGACTATGGGAGACGGAAGTCTACAATCTGGCACAACAGGGTTCCATGTCAGTAGTGGAACCGTTAGGAATTTTAGTTCATCCACATTTACTTGGTTGGCGAATGGTTATAAACAGAGATTTAATCTTTATATCAATGCTAAAGATCCTCCTTATAGCATGGCAACAACGAATAGTGATAACACGGCAAACCTTCAAGCTGCCATTGACGCGGTTGATGTAGGAGGAATGATATTTATACCTAAAGGCGAGTACACTTTTAAGCAGCAGGTTAATGTTAATAAAAACCGTATTGTTATTGCTGGAGAAAGCAGTGAATCAATTCTTAAATTTAATCCGCTTGGGTCAGACAGAAGAATGTTTCTTGTGGATGGTTCTGTGGACAATGTTACGTTCCAAAATTTTACGGTTCAAAATACTTCTACGACGGCGGGGATGAGAGCCTTTGTGGTTTCGGCAGGAGCCACCGCCTTGAATTGGTATGACGTTTTTATTACCGACTTTAATCTGCATGGTATTAATTTGGCTACGGGCGTTCATTATATTCGAATAAAGAATTGTCGTTTTTTGAGAACACGGGACACGAGTAGCACAGGTCTTGGGAAGTCTATTCTTATTGAAGGTAGCAACGATGTTGTTATTGAAGACAATCGGTTTGCTCAAAATGACGTTAGTATTTCTATCGGAGGAGGCACAAAGATCAATGTTTCAAAAAACACATTTGAATCAGATGGCGATAGCAATAACACTCTTACTTCTAATGGCTATTTACTCTCTTTTTCTTCTACGAACAATCTACTTTTGGAAGGCAACTATTTTGAAGCAGAAAACAGTTCCGGCACAGTGGGAGCGGTATCTCAATTTGTAGGAACTGTTAATTCCATAGTGAGAGGAAATTATTTTAATGGAGCGGAAGGCTCAACGGTTCTTTCAAATAATTTTATTTCAGTTTCTAGTACAGCCACTCGCAATATGAGAGTGGAATCCAATGTATTTATTGACATGATTAATAATTTTATTATCTCGACAGTGCCTATAAAACTTACGGACAATTATTATTTTGATGATGGAGTAGAGTTTTCAAGTCATTCTGCCATTATGCAGAGAATGAGCGATCCCACTCAAATAGACTTGGACAAACAAGTATTTATGGCGTGGGATCCTCCCAGTGTGTCTACGAATACAGGAACGGTCAGCCCTAGTTTTACGGTGACAGGATCGTCCGTGAACGATCATGTGGATGTTTTTCCACCGTACAGTTTGAGAGGAATGACAAGCAGTGGATATGTTAATGCTAACGGAACGGCTGTGGTTGTTTTACATAATAGTTCAACGACAGCGGTTGATTTAGGAAATGGAAATTGGGCCGTAAAAGTTAAGAAACCGTTTAATTTGCAATAAGGAGAATTATGGTTAATATTGATTCGATTAAAGAGCAACTTTTGAGGATGGAAGGGTACGCTGAGGGATTAAAACAAGGGGCTCAGATTTTGGCGAAATGGATGGTTCAGGAATTGGCTCAGCAAGAAAAAAATACCGCTAAGGTATCAGAACAAACTAACAATGAGGTGAAATAAAATGGCAAATGGATTATCGGCACTTCCTTTTGATTATAGTCAGCTACCAGAAAATTACACATTTTCTGATTTGGCTGGATATGAAGAGTATAAGCGTAGGTTACAAGGTCAAAAGTATCGTGACCAAATAGCTCGATTAAAACAACAGATTCAATCTGAATATGACAAGTCATTGGAATCTTATCGTGGTACGACAGCTCAAAGAAGGTCCTCTTTGGCTACTTCTTTATCTGAAAATGCAAGAAAGACGTTTGCTTTAAACAATCCCTATATTTTAGAGGATTTAAACGCTCGTGGAGTTTTTACGTCGCCGACGGCTGTAGCTCAGGCACAGGCTCAAGCTTTAAAAGAGTTGGAATTAGATAATCAGCTAAGTTTGCAAGATTTTGACGCCTCTTCTCGTTCCTATGAAGACGCATTGGCGAGCCAAAGACTCAGGGATATAAACGAATTAGATTCTGCGGCTACCTCAGCAGAAGGACAAGCGGATCAAGATGCTTTGGACGCGGCCTTGGATTTAAGGAGAGGACAGCTTCAAGCCAATCTCAATTCAGAAAATGCGTCACGAGAAGAATCTCTAGCTAGAGATTTAGCGAAAAAGCAAAGGGACGCAGAGTTGACAAGGAGTTTTCTAGGCGTAGGAGGAAATTTGGGAAGTATTTATCTGGGGTCTAAGCTTTTTGGTGGAGGAACTAATACAGTTACTCCTTCTACGGCTGGCATCTTAAATGGTGCAGTTCCTGGAACGCTTACTGGGATAGTAAATCCGACGGCAGGGAATGCGGCCAGTTCTTTTTTTCCTAATTTGGGACAGGTAGGACAAGCTACAGGGACGGGAGGTATCGGATTGGGAGGTGGTTTAGCGATAGGAGCCGCAGGATTAGGCGCTTCTCTTTTAAGTCGCGCCGGGAAGAAGAAAGCAGGGACATTAGGAGGTATTATTTCTAATCCTATTGGTTATCAAATTAATAAGGCCAAAGAGTTTGTTAGTAACCCTGGCAAGACTATTTCAAAAACTGTTTCTAATATAGGAAGTTCCTTTAAAAAAGCTTTTTGTTTTGAAGGTAACACAATGATTTCAATGGAGGATGGGAGCGTAAGACCTATCTTTTCTTTGTCATTAGGCGCAAAAACTCAAGGTGGAAAAGTTGAAAGTATTCGTCAAGCCGAATCTGATGATATTTATCTTTACAAAGGGTTTTATATTACCGGAAGTCATGCGGTAAAAGAAAATGGAAAGTGGTTGAGGATTAAAGATTCTCCTCATGCCGCAAAACAAGAAGGAGAAGGCGTAGTATGGTCTATTGTGACCTCCGAGCATAGGGTATGGGTACACGGAATTGAACTGGCAGACGAGCATGAAACTGACCAATATGAATCGCTCACGATGGATGAATCTTTAAATGCTCTTAACCAAGAATTGAAAGAGGGGGTATTCGTCTAATGGCACTACAACTTCCTCGAAGTAGATTCAATGTAAGGTCCATAGAAGCTCCTCAGAGACGTATTCCGTTAGAACAAATTTTAGCGATTGAAGGTCAGAATCCATTAGCTCAAGGTATTGAAACGACTGGAAACGTATTAGGGAACGCTATTCTAAAACGAGCTGAATTAAGAAGACAGGGGGAGCAATTGGCTAAGTTAGAATCTTTGGCTGGACAGCAAGCTGGTGCATTTGAAGGACTCGACATTGCTACAGCTTCCACATTAACGCAGCTCGGAATGAAACAGAGTTTAGAAGGGAAACCAAAACCATTGTCAGGAACAATTCAGAAGGATGGGAAAACATATCAACCTTTTTATAATGAAAAGGACGGAGAAGTTTCTTATCAGGAATTATTGGGACCTAAACAAGCTCCTCCGAAAGGTCTTCAGTTTGCAGGAATGACGCCGGAAGGCCAACCTATTTCTTTTGACCCAAATACGGGACTTACAAGTACTCCGGGACAAAAATCGTATACAGGAACAAGTCTTCCTAGAAATGTGGGGACAGAAGAACAAAGAAGAATTGCTTTAGTAGAAGGTGCTAAGAAGTCAATCAAGGACGTTAAAAATATTATTAATTCGTCTCCTTCTGTATTGACTGAATTGAAAGCAATCCGTTTAAGTCCCGGAAGAGTTTATTCTCAGTTGGCTTCTCCCGAAGCAAAAAAACTTTACATAAATGTAAGAGAAGCTATTTCTAATGAAATATATCTTAAGACAGGCGCAACTGCCAATGAGCAAGAATTGGAAAATGCCGCTGTTTCTTATCTAGCTGCCTTAAATGATAATCCAAACGATTTTATTGGAAGAATGGAACTTTTAGGTAGAAATATAGAGCCATTTAGTTTTAGAAAAATTGATTCTCCCTTAAAAACGATGGGTGAAAGCAAGGATCAACGTAAGGCTAGATTATTAAAAGAGGCGCAAGAATTTGGTGGGGGAAAATAATCATGGCTCGTTCAAGAGAAGAAATTATTTCTGAAATGATAGATGCTGGTTTTAGTGACGATGAGATACGAAATGCTTTTAAGACTTCTGTTAAATCCAATGCTAAACCTATCGGCCTCATAGAATTAGCTAAGAGGACGGATCCAACTCAGTTAATTAAACAGGCGGCTCCTTCTAATGTATTAAGGATGTTAAGCACAGCTTCAGCCACTGCACCGGGAGCAACTAGTGCATTTATTAATAGCTTGCCTGGAATTGGGAATCCATCTCATTTAATTTCATCGTTAGAAAATATTAAAAAGGATCCATCTCAGGTTCAAAAAGCAGCCAAAAGGTTGATAGCAATAGAAGCTGGTTCGCCTTTAAATGAAAAAGAAAAACTTCTTTCTACTATAGGTCGGGCTGCTGGTACAGGTCTGGAACTATTAACTCCGACGGCAAGCCTTGCGGGTGTTAAGGCAACAGGTCCTTTTACGGCTGGATTAAAGTCTCCTTCGAGCGCCATTCCTGGAAAATTTGAAGAAGTAGCTAAATCTTATAGCGAGGCTAAACAATTAACTCGGTTGGGTGAAAGTGCTTCTGAAGCGAATCGTCTTCGTAAGATGTTAGGGTCTGATGCTGGAACTAGGAAATTGGCAGATGAAGCCATTGTAGCATTGCAACGCACTCAAGAAGCTGAACCAACTCATCTTTTGGCTTATCGTGAAGCATTAGGAAAAATGCAAGCCAAAGGGGGTACTTTCGCTGATGATTACGCTAAATTTAAAGATATTGCTAGTGATTTGCTAAAGAAAAAGTCTCCTCAATTAATGTCCGAGATGGAAAAAATGGCTACTCAATACGCAGCTAAAGGGGAGGATTTATCCTTGCCGTGGTTAACATTTGCTATTAATCCAAAGGTCGGAGCACTTAAAGCTTTTAATCTTCCCTATGCTAAAAATGTAGCTGGAGCTATTACGAGTAAAGTGGCTGAAGTAGTTCCTCCTGTTTCTGCTGCCACTCCGTCTGCTGTAAAAGTAGCGAAAATGTTTAAAAATCTAGATCGAGACAAAGCTAAAGAATATTTACTGGAAGCTTTCAAGGAAACAAAGGATGAAAAGAAAGCGCGTCAATTAGCCAGAGAGAGAGCCAAAAAAGATGGCTATGAGGTTGTTTCTAAATGAAAGATATCTTTGACGAACTTGTTATAGACCAGTTTGATGAGTTGGAGATACCAACTGAAGATAAGGTCATTTTTTCGGAAGAGATAGCGGAGATGATTAAGGAGGCAGTGAAAAAAGAATGGAACAAACTTAAGATCAATGAAATTATCACTCGCTTATCTAGAGACATGACCAAGAAAGAATCCGACTTAAAAAATGAGATAAAGAAAACGAATGATGAAAATAAAAGGCTATCAACTATTTTTGATGAAAAGTTAAGTCAATATGAGAAAAAAGAAAAACTACGATTTGAGGATGTTTGGAACGCTCTTAACTCCGAACCTTGGTATCAGTTTGGAGGCTATCCTTTGAATGGGGTCACAAGTGGTAGCAATCCTCTTTACGTTGGAGATGCTGATACAGACGGCAGTTGGAGATTTTCATTTGCCGATGCGAATGCGCCCCTTTTAGTTGAACATCTTGAAAGCGGAAGCTGGAAAGAGAAAGGGTCTTTTATACCATGAGAAAGTTATTATTTGCGTTATTTTTTATTCCCTCCTTGGCCCATTCTGCGTTTAGGACAGATTGGCTTCAAAACACATCATCTTCTATGACCGTGAACGGTACTACTTATACATGGACAGCGGGTACAGGCGGTTTAGGTCAGTTTTTAATGAATAATAATGGAGTTATTACCTCTTCAGCCCCCACTGTAAGTGGTTCTATTTCAATCGATACAAATACCACAGGATCTGGTAATTTTATTTGGAATACAAACACACAACAAACCAATCCATCACAATTTTATGTGTCCAGTGGAACAATTAGTCAAAGATTTATTGTGAGTGCCGCAACAGATAGTTTTGGGAACTCCCAGGCTATCACTATTCATTCCCCGCTTTCCTTGACTTCTTTTGGGATACGCATGGATGGTTATTATACTGATGGTATATATCTTGAAGGCGAATACAAGACAAATAATAACTCAATCGCTAACTTTTTTGCTTTCCAAGACAGTTCTTTATTTGATCCTTCTATTTCAACAGGACGAAGTGCATGGTCATTTGCCGGTTCTCCTATTATTTATGGAACAAATACAGCCACTTCTTTATATGGGATGATAGCCTCTCCTTCCAGTCGATCTTTTGGCGCTGTTTATACAAGTACATTAACGAACATTATAGGGTTTTATTCCAATCCTTTATGGGCCAGTTCAGGAAGAGTAGAGCATTACTCTATGTTTGAGGCTACCAATTCTCTTATTACAGGAGGGTCAGTAGGAAATGCGTATGGGTTAAGACTCGGAGATATTACAGGTGCCACAACTAATTATGCGCTTAAAACGGGACGTGGTATTAATGTTTTTGGAGATTCTTTAACGATAGATAGACCTGATTTGGGGACTGGCTTAGTAAATCGAGGAAAATTTGTTATGGAGCCAAATGCGCAGAGTCCCTCTTACGATATCTATGTTTTTGACGCCATAGCTCCTTCTGCTGGTTTACAAGTATATAACCAGAATTCATATTTAGTTGGGAGATCTCAGTTCGGAGTAGGCAATGGAGCCAGCTATTCTGTTTCCCTATCTTCTTGTGCTACCTGCAGTCCTCAATCCATGTATGTTATAAGCGCTCAAACAAGCGAACAACAATTTTTAAATAATCAAGCGAGTGAAATTTTCAGGATTAATAATTCATCGAGTGGAGTTACCGCTACCCGACCTTTTGTTTATTATGATACTGATAATTCAAATTTTGTGGGTTTTAAGGCTTCTGGAACCATATCTTCTAATGTTACTTGGACGCTTCCCGCAGCAGACGCCAGTGGATGTTTTCAATCAAACGGGTCTGGAATTGTAACGATTGGATCTTGCGGATCTGGCGGTGGAGGTGGCGGTTCATCCAGAGTAGAATCAGATGGTGTTTTTGTAGTCAACACAACCACGCTTAATTTTAATACAGGTATTTCGGCTTCGGACAGCTCAGGAGAAGCCTCGGTTATTCTAAATCCATCAAGTTATTTAGGAAATCAGAGTTGGAGTGATGGTGCTGCTGACACCAATATAGATGTTGTTTACAATATCAGTGTTGGTACACCACCTGAGTGGAATTATTCAGACAATCAGATAGCAACATCCAATAATTTTAAATTTACAACTCTTGATCCTAATAAACCGCTTCAGTTGAATTCAAGTTCTATTGTTGTTGCGGAACCAATAAATTTAGCTGATACGACCAACGATGTGACGGGTGTTTTACCTTCAAGTAATTTTGCGTCCAATGCAACGTATTACATCCAGAATACGGGATCTCTCCAAGCAGGTTCTACTTTCTTTGTTCGACAAGGAAACATTACAGACAAAGGGTTGACAACCACGGATGCGTCAGGGAATTATGTCACGTTGAATGGAACAGGGCTCACATCTATTTTTTCTGGTGGAACGGACACGACATTTACATTTGATGGAACCAATGCAACGTATCAATCTAGTTTAGGAGACTTTACCAAAATAGGTACAGATAGAATTCGGTGGGGCAGCACCACGGTGTTAGGGGATGGGTCACAAGCCTATGTTATTGGCGCACCAGGCCAAGGCTTATCAAATTCTCATGGCGGTACGCTGAACATAAGGTCAGGGATTGCTTTAGGGAATGGGCAAAGTTTTATTCAACTACAGGCTGTAGCTCCAGGACAAGGATCAGGATCGACTCAACGAAACCCGACAACCTCATTAAGTATTGGGGGTTCAACCATAACAGCTTACGTTCCTGTCCGTCTTTTCAACCAATCCGACGTAGGGTTTTCAGACTCCGATTCAAGCCATTATGTCGCCTTTAAGTCATCGTCGGTTTTAACTAGTTCGAATACTTATGTTTGGATGGCGTCTTCTGGAACAGCAGGACAGGCTATTTTAACGGATGGGTCAAACAATCTTTATTTCGGGACTCTTACTGCTTCTATTACGCCTGGTGACACAAACTATATCCAAGTTAGAAATAGTTTGCAAAGTGGAGCGACATTTTATGTCAGCAGTGGAACCGTGAAGGGTGATTTCAATGTTATTCGATCTACGAATAATAATGTGTTGATGAGCGTTTCTTCTTCAGGTAATGGCGGTGTAAATATTTTTAATCGAGCGGATACCTATAGTTATACAGCTACGAGTCTTCTACCAACAACGACTCATTATGGTCGTTTGGTTGTCGCTCCGATTCAAACTCAACTTGGTTATACGATTGCTCCATTGGATATAGATTTTAGTAGTTCAAGTGCGGGCAATTTCTCCATGCGGTTTTTTGATCCTACTGTTTCTGGTGTGGGAGGTTTAAGTCCAGGAGATCCAAGGACTTATTTTGACGCTATCGCAGGCATGAGAACTATCAGCTACATCACTATTTCAGGAGCTTTCTCAGGGAGCGGAGATTCTTTTAGAATAAATGACCCATTTACTCAAATAACGCAACCTTATATGTTAGGTATAAGGTCAGATATTGATGATGCTGCTGTACAAATTAACGCTAATAATCTTAATGGATCAACCAATAATGGATATGTGTTTTTAACAGGCGCATTTACAAATCAACAAACGTGGGCTCTTAGTGCGATGGGAATCATGTATTGGTCGTCTGGTACAACTCAAGGGGTAAATCAGTTGCCTTCAGCGAATCCAAATTTCGACACAAATTTATATCGTGCTTCTCAGGACAGACTTGCCACTGATGATTCTTTTGATGTTGGGGTTGATCTTACGGTGGGAGGGGCAGGCACTATTGGTTCCACTTTATTTGTAGATAGCGTGGGTGGTATAGCACAGAGTCAGTTTGGCGCATCGCCTCCATCAGAAATTGTTTCTTTTGGTTCAGGGGATAGGCTCGGTGTTAGTCTCGATGACGCCAATACGTCAGGCGCAAGACGAGCAGGTGTTTTTGTTGCCTATTTTAATGGAACAGGAAATCACAGTGGAAGTTTTCAGGCTAATAATGGGTTTGCTGGAACCACTTTATCTACCAATGGTAATTTGACAAATGTTGCCAATGGTGGTGGTATCAAAGTTTATCGTGGTGTCGCGGATCATAACGGGACAGGTACAGTATCTCAAGCAAGTTCATTTACTGGTGGTGCGAGGCTGGATTCAACTGGTACGATTACGGATGTAGCTAGTTTTCATAGTGAAGGTTTGTTAGCCCGAACCACGGGAGGAAGGGTAGATAGATATTCTCATTTTTGGATTCGGAATGGGGTAGCTATTTCTACGATCCAATACGGTCTTAGGATTGATGCTCAGACTATCGGAACAACAAATTATGCGATTGCTATAGATGGGACAGGAGAAGGAAGTGCTATCTTCTTTAATACCCCGACACGAGACGGTAGAGAAAAAATAGGTTCTTATTCCACAGGTGTTTTAGATATTTTTGCTGGATCTACAACTACAATCCGTTCCCAAGGATTTCGTCTTAATGCGTATTCCTCTCAGACGGTTGTAACAATAGGAGATATTGCTATTGACACCAATAGCATTTCATCTTCGATGGGAACAATGCTTATTCATGATGGAACACAATTGTTAAATGTTGTTGTGACCACCAATACGCCGTCAAATGGTCAAATCCCTAAATATAATTCTTCAACTGGTAAAATTATTTGGGACTCAGATAATGGTGGCACGGGGAGTCCAGGAGGGTCGGATACCCAGGTTCAATTTAATGATGGTGGATCATTTGGCGGGGATGCTGAGTTGACTTACGACAAGACAGGGAACGTACTCACTGTTGGAAGTGGGCAATTAATCGTAGATGCAAGTGATCTTTTATTTAATACAGGTAACGATACGGTAACATTTAATTATCCAGGTTCACCTGGAGCAGGGATAGGAACAATAACAGTTCCAACTGCGACAGGAACATTGAGTTTAATAGAAGTAGATGAAACATTTACAGGAAACAAACAATTTTCAAGCGGCATAGGAGTTCAGGAAGGAAGTAATGAATTTATGGGAGTTTCCACATTGGTTGCCGGAACTGTTACGGTGAGTAACACAAGCGTTACCTCCAGTTCAAGGATATTTTTAACGGCCCAAAATTCATCGGGAAGTGCTGGTGAGGTTTACATTTCGGGTCGTTCTTCTGGAACAAGTTTTACTATTACGTCGACAAATATTTTAGATACGAGGGATATAGCATGGTTAATTATAGAGCCTTATTAATTATTCTATCAGTCGGATTACTGATTTTCTTTACAAAGGCTTATTCTTCCGTAACCAGCCAGCCTCAAGCTCCTTTTATTGTGGATTTAGAATCTGAAAAGAATACCGCATGGCCTAATGGATCTTTCGTATTTGTCAAAAAGACAAGTTCAACATATGTATTGAGTGGAACGACATTCACTTATACTGGAGATGGGAAAGTAAAAATAAATAAACCTTTCGATCAATTATTTCAGAATGGAACAATGGCCGATGTTTCTTATTCTAGTTTTCCCGTTCAGGCTGGGAGTACTTATTATTTTAATTTTGTCACTTTGTTTCAGTCTACAGCAACTGTTACAGGAATAAAGATAGGACTTACAACGCCTGCATTTAGCACATTCTCTGCGAAAGCTCGAATCCCCGTAGCGGCGGACGGAACAGCAGGTGAATTTCAAGGATGGATTACAAGTAGCGGTGATAGTGTTACGGGCACGGGAGTTCAGGCGATCAATACAACTTATGTTGTGGATACCCAAGGCATTATATGTCCCTCGGCTAATGGCATTCTTCAGTTGCAATCGGCGGGGGAATTGACTATTTCGTCAGTAACTGTAAAAGCCGGATCTTACGGATGGATAGAAAGCATTCCTTAAGGAGGAAACGTGAAAAAAATTATTTTTGTCATTATCTTGATATCAATGGATATGCCCACTTGGGCATTGACATTGGAGGAATTAAGGGCAATATCGGCTGATGTAACGGCGAAAGCTGCGGCTCTCAGAGAAAAGGCGAATAATTTAGAGGTATTAATGGGAACCATTAATCGCAATATATCGCCCAATAATCCATTTATAAACAATATGTTTCCTAATCCTCAAAATGTAGATGATTTTGTAGCTACGCAAACTCCGCTTTATATTCAACGATTGACAGATATAGAAGTGGCAGCAGATGCTTTGGGTACTGACCCTTATAATCCCTAATGGAAATAAAACTTTGTCGAAGGTGGTTTAATCCTAAAGCAACAATAGGAGAATTATTTTTAGATGGCGACGTTTATAGGCAGTGTTATACGTTAGAAGATTGTGTTAGAGACCAAAAAGTGTCAGGCAAGACAGCGATCCCTGCGGGTCGTTATCAAGTTGTTTTGTCGTATTCCAACCGATTTTCAAAGATTATGCCCAGACTTATGAATGTTCCGAACTACAGTGGAATTTTAATACATCCAGGAAATTCAAGTGCCCAAACGGAAGGCTGTATTTTGGTTGGACGTATTATTGTTAACCAAGATTTTATTGGAGAAAGCCGGACAGCATTTAACGAGTTGTATGAAAAATTAGATCATGCCAATAAGCACGGAAAGATTTGGATTGAAATAACAGAGACAAAGGTATGAGTATTCCTATAGAAGATTTCATTCCATCTGGAGCTGGACTTTTAGCCACAGTTATTGGACTTGTGGGGATGTGGTTTAAATTCCAAAATAAAGTTGAGAATTTGGAGCGGGAAGATTCTGAACAAGGTAGACAATTAGAAGCCATTTGGAAATGGAAAGATACACATGAAAAGGAAGCGGCTCAGGCTAGGGAAGTTTTTAATAAAGATATCTCTAAATTAGAGGGTGCGAACTTGGTTACGACAGAACAATTTAAACAAATTTTACATATGTTAGAAGAAATCAAAGAAAAAATTAAAAAGCTAGAAACAAAATAGGAGGCTGTATGAAAAAGTGGTTGATTGGATTCTTATTCTTAATACCAGGGGTATCATTGGCAGATGATTTAATTACAACGACACTCTTGGATCATGTCGTGCCATGCGTGCAATTCAGAAGTGGAGAAACCAAAATTGCTTTGGTTGACTCTGTGGTTCAAATTGGCTCTTACGAAGGCCGTTCTTTGCTTGATTTGCAGGCTGGATTTAACGGAGAAGTCGCTCCTGAACCAGGAGATCCTAACGGAGCCTCACTTATTGCAGGTGCTCAGTTTAAGGTTAGTTCTCTTATTAATGCGAAACTTCATCTGCCGGATCAATGGGAATTCTTGAGAAGTTTAGAACATGGTCCATTTGTGAACTATGATTTTCGTGAAAAGGATTGGTTTGGTGGATATCAAATTGGGCTTGCTTTCAATCCAACACCTATTCAGTAAAGGCATTAAGGTTAGGCTTAAATTTAAATTTGGAGGTTCCAATGAAAGGACTAATAAATTGGCTTATTATGAGGAAAGTAAGGCAAGCAAATGGAGAGCTTCAAGCAGCGGGTGTGAGCTACACGAAAGCGGCTCTTGTAGCAATTGCTGTTTTAAAAGGGCTGGAAGCCGCAGCGCAGACTTACGGGACACCCATAACGATACCTGATGCGGTTTATCAAGGGTTAGGTATCTTAGCGGGTATTGCCGCCAAAGAAGGTATTGATCGGAGTTCTTCCCCGCAAGCGTGAATGGTAAAAAGTACCCTCGAACGTGGGAATTAATAAACGAAAAAGAAGACTGGGAACGTCTGAAAGTACCAGCCGGGTGGATTGTTCATCATTCCACCCGAACCATATCACGGGATCAGATCGAGAAATGTTCGGAGTGCGCAATTTTTATTCCCGATCAAGATCATTCATGGGTATTGGAATGAATCTAAGAGCTCGACTTTCTCATTGGACGGAATGTCATTTGGAAGTGTTGGCTATTGGGGACGATTTTTTGTTTGGCAAGATAGTGGATTCCAAAGATCCTTCTATTAAAAGGACAGAGTGTATTTTACCGCTTGATTTGGATTGGGAATTCAGTCATGTCTTTGAGGAATAATTTTTTTGTTGACAAGCTATTAGTAACTAATATATACTCCTGGCCATGAAAAAGAAATGCGGATTTTGTGCAGTTGAATTTAAGACGGAAAACGAGCGAGCTAAGTATTGTTCTAAAGATTGCCGGTATGACGCGAACCAATGGAATTTCTACGAAAAGAAAAAAAAGGAGAAACAAAATGGAAAAAAACTTAGCCGAATCTCTTAAAGACTTGATGATAGCGATAGAAAACGCCAAAGATAATTGTGAAGAAGTGCTAGGAGAATTGAGAAAACTAAGAGAAGAAAACAACAAAGAAATGGCCGTCATTGAAAAGACCTTTGGTAGTTTTATAGAGAAACTAACTCATGATCGCTGAACAAAGCTGGGGTTTTGCGCAAATTTGGAATGAATCTCTAGAAATAGATAAAGAAAAGACTTTAGAGCCTCGCCAACGCATTTGGGCATCTGAAATTGGTGGTTCCTTAGTGGACAGATATTTAAAGATGAAAGGGGTTAAACCTACCAATCCACCTAATGCCAGGAGTCGAAGAAAGTTTGAAGCAGGAAATATTTGGGAGCATATTGTTGGATACGTTTTGAAACGTGCTGGTATATTAATTGAAAGCCAAGAATGGCTTAAATATGAATATCCAGGTCTTTTACCCGTGAGTGGAAAACTAGATTTTATCGCTGGTGGAAATCCAGATTACGACAAAGCATCTTATGCTTTAAAAGAAGTTGATTGGCTACCGCCTTTTGTTTCTTTGGCCGCACTTAATATTGTCGATAAATTGAAAAAACAGTTTCCGAACGGTCTTAAAAATATAATTCTTGAGATCAAGAGTTGTTCTTCATTTATGTTTGATAACTATGAAAAAAGTGAAAATGCTAGCCCACAACATAAATGTCAGAACTTTCATTATTTAAAGGCTAAGGATATGCCAGAGGGCCATATTGTATATATCTCCAAAGATGATGCAAGAATACTTGAAATAGGTGTTTTTAATCCATCGGTAGTAGAAAATGATTATAAGGAAGATATTATTGCAATTTCAAATTACATTCAAAATGATGTTCATCCCCCTTTAGAAAAATCTATTAGTTATGATTCTGGCTTTATGAAATTTTCAGTGAATTGGAAGGTAGCTTATTCTCCATATCTTACTATGCTTTACGGATTCCAAAACCAAATGGAGTTTGACGAAAAGTATAAACCCATTGTGGAGCGTTGGAATCGTGTTTTGGTTCGGTTTCAAGAAGGAAAAACTTTAACAGATAATAACAAAGAAGCTATTGAAGAAATGCGAGAGAATGGATTTGAAATAGAAAATTTGAAAGTTTAATAATTTAAGGAGGTCTCATGGGTTCAATCAAAGACGAAATACAAAGAGACAGTAAGTTTCTAAAACTAGGCGATAAAGATACGTTCAAAGGTCTTTATATTAGCTTTGAAAAGATCATGACGAAATACGGGAAGGGTTGGAGGTTTCAATTAGAACGAGAGGACGGAAACCGGATATTCTTTGATACATGCAGCAGCAAAGTTGCGCTTCAATTCGACGCTCTTTTGGATGGGGGCATGAAGAAAGGAGACCCGATTATGATTCAGCGTGAAGGGTTGGAGAAAGAAACCAAATACACAATTACAGAAGGACTCCCATTTTGATTCCCAGCGACCAATTAAATAATGATTTAGAGGACTTGCCGGAGAAAGTGGCAGAGGCTCTTTTAGAATGGCGTAAATCCGCTTTGAACCGAGAAAAGAAAGAAGCGCTCCTTTACCTTCAATTTAAGAACGAAGTTGATAAAAGAACGGTGGGCGAGATTGAGGCGATGATTGAATCGAATGATGATCGATACGACGCTAAACTCAAAGAGGCGATGGCCGAGTGTGAGTATCACCGACTTTACGAGAAGCTGATGAGCGCTAAAAAGATGGCTGATTTAAGAACAGCTTTTTAATTATGAAACGAAACTTGCTTTCTTCTGTCTAACATAAGGAAGAAAAATGAAATGTCCAAAGTGTGATTCAGGAAGATTAACTCTTTTCGGTATTGGAAAGATAGGCGAACCTTTTATGGAAACAGCACAAGAATGGCACTGCTGTAAATGTGACTACAAGTGGCCAGCAAAGTCTTTGTCTTTCTGGTAAGTTGCTTCAGAAAAAGAAGTTTGACCATGTTTGATTTTTGGTGACGACAGATGATTTTATTGTCGTAGTTTTTCAAAACAGAAATAAAAAGAAAAAGGAAGGTCTAAAACAATGCAAAAAATAGCAAACCAACACGGAGACTTAATTCTCGTTCAAATTGACAGTATTCCTAATGAAGCAAAGAAAGTTGAAAATCTCAAGTCGGGGTATGTTTTGGAGCGCGGAGAAGGAGTCCATACCCATATTCTAGAGGACGTGGAGGGGATAGAAGTGTTTGAGAATGGCAGCGATATTTATCTAAGAGTATCGGAAAAGGCGCGCATCAACCATGAAGAGCATGGTATCCAAACGTTGCATCCCGGAATATATAAGAAAAGGATTGAAAGGGTTTTTGATTATGACGAAATGGAGTCTCGCCGTGTCATTGACTAGGAGAAATTCATATTTGATTGGGTTTGCATGATATCAAGATGTACCTATAAAAATAATAACAGGTGGTATCGGTATGGTGGTCGTGGAATAAAAGTTTGTGATAAATGGCGGAGATTCGAGAATTTTCTTAATGATATGGAAGAAAGGCCACTGAAAATGACTCTAGATCGAATTGATGTAAACGGAAATTATGAACCATTAAACTGTCGATGGGCAGATGCAATAACTCAGGCAAGAGAAAAAAGGAGAGTGATTGACTAATGAACGATCTTGAAAGATATAAAAAAGCATGTGATTATCCTTCTATATTGAACGAGGATAAAGTTGAAGAATACCTTGGTCAATATCTTAATTCTTTAGGAATTAAACGACATATTAAAAGGATTCGTAAAGGATGGGATATTGATGATTATCCTGATATCAAGAAGAATGTTTTTGAGATACTGGATAAGATTAAGAAGGCCACACAGGATGCACGGGACGCAC
>ERZ761584.88-NODE-88-length-35986-cov-16.220367_pt1 | contig 35986 bp, 40 predicted proteins | sample MGYA00512168_ERZ761584 | MGnify/ENA primary metagenome ERZ761584 (study PRJEB28899, sample SAMN03785564) | bioreactor sludge metagenome | biome: EBPR Sludge; feature: EBPR Bioreactor; material: 0.22µm filtered reactor supernatant | place: Saint Lucia: Queensland...
TGGGCCTTGTGCCCCAACTCCATAAGTAGGTTGTGTTTTTACCCATGTGCATGTTGTACCAACTACACTCATGCATTGCCACATTGAGCTATCAGACTTATTAAAATAATCGCAAGCAACTTGCAAACCGCTAAACGGTGCAGTTGATGTTCCTGGATTGCCGTTACCGTAATAGTGACATTTTATTTTATTTACCCCCGATGGTTGAGCCTTTGCCACATTAATTAGTCCTGCAATGGTAAAAAATAGCGCAATGCCAATAATAAATAACAGGATATGCTCCCAAATAAAACTAAGTGTTTTTCTCATTTTGTTTGTTTTTACGTTTTCCAAAAATAGCCTGAACAATTCGGACAACTCCATCAATGAGGGCAATCCAAACTGGCACAGGTAGTTTTTTCTTTTCCATTAATTAAAATTATGAGCCAATTTCAAACCTACAGCAGGCGATGGATTGTTTGTAAACTGCCATCTCTTGTAATAGGCTCCCATTTGCCACGTATCAGCAATTTTATATCCAAACTCAGCACCTACTTCTAAATAGGCAGGATGTAATTTAGGGTTAGCATCATTTACAATTAAGGCACCGGCACCTATTAATCCTGAAAATTTAATCAAATCGCTTACTGTAAATATTCTTGTGGTTGTGGTTATTCCTACGGCTATGTTTTTCCAGTCGTTGTCGCTACGTAATGCAAGCCCAACCTGAAAATCTTTGCCTCCGATGTAGTAATTTAATTCACCATTAAGCTCTCCTTTGGATGAATCTTTTGCCGTTACAAACATTCCGCTTGCTGCGATTGAATGTTTTAGTTGTACCTTAACTTTTTCTGTTTGCGCCTGTGCGATTGTTGCCAATGCGATGGCGGCCATTAGTAATAGTTTTTTCATTGTGTTTGTTTGTTTATTTGTTTAATTATTATTTATGTTCATGTTCTCAGCTATTGATTCGGTAAAGTTTTTGCAGCTTCCAAGATTGCCATCTCTCTTTTTATACATGGGTGCTATTCGCCATGCTGCGTCTTTGGGTGGAATGTTAAATAATATACACTCCTTCCTTATGGGGCAGTTTAGTCCGGTGCAGCTATTTTTAAATTCTTTGTTCAATTTTCAAATGCTGAATTTTGTATCTTGTATTCGATGTATGATTTGTATTCATACATGAGCCATAGCATCAATACAATCATTCCAATGAGTTTAAGTATTGGGTAAATAGGATTCTCACGGGGGTCAGGAAATAGTAACCATCCCGATGCTATTACTATTATAATAGCAATTACCGCCATTACACCTCCCTGATTGTAATACTGCTCAGCAGTTTTTTGTTTACGTGCCATTATTCATTAGATTTTTGTGCCGAATCGTTTAATGATGGCTTTTTGCTGATGAAATCCATTGCCACCATAAATACTGCAATTAATCCAGGCGCAAGAAATACAAGCCAGCTTTTTAGCGGGCCGTCAGGCAATGGCGATTTGTCTATGTTCTGAAAAAAGAATACCATAAACCCCACTATTGCAGGCGCAAGTAGTTTCACGATTAACGGACGTGGGCCGCTGTAACTGATTGTTGCCATTTTTTTTTAGTATAAATTAGTGTAAGTAACTTCTGAATTTTGTAATTAAATGTGTTATTTCTTTATAAATATCAGGAGCCATTACCCCTGTTGCGAATACGCATAAAAGTAGAATAAACCCGTATTTTGCAGCCCATTTTAGATTTGCCCACACCTTATCAAATGCTGTGTTTTCTGCCTTTTGGTATAGCTCTACTTTTGTTTTTACTTCAATTAACTCAACGTTTATGCCTTCTACTTTTCTGCCTATTTCCTCAATCTTATTATTGGTTCCTTTATGCAAGTCGCGCATCTCCATTCTGAAATCATGCGCATCATTGTCAATTTCTTTTTTTAGCTCATGTAGCTGGTCAGTAAGTTTACCAAGATACTCTATTGCCAATTTTTCTAATGCCGTCAATTCTACCACCATTTTATGAAGTTTGACATCCTAAACAAGTTGTGTTTACAAGCATCTCTATTGATGCCTCTATGCCAATGTAGGCATATTCGTAGTTAAATCCTGTTATTTCGCGCCCCTTGTATTCATTGTTAATCAATTTTGGGTGTGATGTAATTATTTTTTTTATTAATACGCTGCCCTCCTGCACATTGCTTATTGTTCGTGGCTTTACGGTGTTTAATATTTTTACAATTTCCTCGGCAAATTGGTATTCTTCAAAACCTATGCAATCTGATATTGATTGCTTTTTTGCAAAACAAACAAATATTAATGGGACTTTAAAAATTAATTCGTCTTTGCTTGAGCAGCTTGTTAATGACTCTCTTTCGTTTGCTTTATCAACAGGTATGTCATTAATTACCCGCCAATAGATAAATGATTGTTCAGAATCTAAATTTATCATGCTGTAATTACCACCACCATTATAAATGGCCGGAAACTCACCATTGTCATCCATTACGCTTTCTGCTAATCCAAATACATTGTTAAATATATCTGAATCCGCAAATGCCGTTTTTAATAGTGTATTTAGTTCTTTAATCATTTAAAACATTCTACTATTTCATTATGAAATTCTTTGGATGCTATTTCATTAAACTGTTGTTTTTCTTTTTCGGTCATAAAAAATATAGTGCCATATTTATTTTCTAATCCGCTGCGTTTATCGCTATTTTCGTTATCCAAGCCAACCACATATTCGTAATCATTTATTTTTGTTGGCTCACCTCCTCTTGATGCATTTTCAAAGTTGCTTTTTAAATTGCCAAATAACTGTAGATTTACAAAACCCGGATTACGGCCTATTTCACTTTTAAAACCGGCATAGCCATCACCAAAATATTTAGTTTTGTGAGGCTTGCCATTGCTAAACACCTGTGCCGATTTGGTTGTATTTGTTTTTGCTTTTCGGGTTTTAACATTAAATATTAGCGATGATGATTTTGTTTTTGATGCGCTGCCTCCCTTTCCAACAGGGATAAATCCCTTTGGTGAATTGTTTGGATTTACATATATTGGTTTTTCTGAATATTTACCAATGGTGCTGTCAGATGTATTTTTGCCATCGGTAAATATTCTTATTGAACGCTGGGCCAAACTTGTTCTTACGGCTAACTTAAAGCTCTTGGCTTTTCTTATCGTGTCTTCCACGCAATTTAATCGTTCTAAAAGCTGGCTTGCATTCATGGTGCCACAAATTTAGAACCCGAAACTCTTCTGCACTCAAAGCATGTTTCATCATTGGGAAGTTTAATATTGTTTAGTACTGTATCTAATGCTTCTGTTGATTTACGTGCATAAAATTCATGGTTTGTTTTTAAATCTACTGCATTTATTGTTACCGTTGTATTTACCAGTTGGCTTTTGGCGGCAAGCAACCCATGTTCAACAATTTTTTCTGCTACTTTATAAAGCAATGGCAATGCTATTGTGTTGGCTATTGAGCACATCCATTCTTTATGATTGCAATTAATTGAATACGTTAAACTCATGCCAAATGTATGGTCGGCAGTTTCAACATTGGCAATTATTTTATCGTCAGCCTGTGCAATTTCAATGCCCCTTGCACTGAAATATTGTGTTGAGCACGATGTTTTTCCGCAACATAAACCGTTTTTTATTAGTGTTTTATAACTGTTAATGCTTGTGGTGTCATAAATAAAAGCAAGCGTGGTTTGTTCTCGTAATGAGGCATAAACTTTTTTTAGGTTTACAACGGACTTATATCCTGCGGTGCAGTTTACGTTTATGGTGTCAATTAAATTACCTTCAAGAATATCATATACAAGCACAGGTATGGTTCCTGTGTGATTTGTAATTAATGATAATTCGCTTGTATAAAAGTCAAGATAGGAGCGCGTATTGGGGAAGTCAATTAATATTCCTCCATAGTTTCCTGTTCCGGCAATGCTTATTTTATTGTCCTGAAGAAAGCCTAACTTTTCGCCTGTCAATACACTGTTTAGTTTAAATTTTATTCCCATAAGTGATGGGAGTTGTGATTTAATATCTTCAACAGCAATTTTAATTTTTTCTTTTACAAACTCTTTGGCATTGGCATAATCTCTTGTCATTACGCTTTCTACCGTTGATCTGTTTATTCCGGCATCATTAAGCCATAAGCAAAAATTTGTTTGCGGCTCACATACTTCTTTTAATCCCAAAATATCTGTAAAGCAGTCCGTACAATCTTCCTCAAGGCATGCCCCGTCAGTTGCTGTTATTTCTACCGGACTTGAAGCGGCATTTATGCCAAATAAGCTAATATCTAAATCCTCTGCCAATCCGTAAACGCAGATATTAACAGCTAATGGATTTGTGGTTGCTGTGGTTACTGTAAATGTTCCTAAGCCTATTGAGTTCAGGTAATCCCGCAATGCGGCCTTATCAAAAACGGAAATTGCAGCCCCTGTATTTTCGTACTTGGTACTGCCGATTAAAATATAATCAAAAACAAGGGAGCCGCCATATGCTGACGGAACCCCTGTTAATATACAATAGCTGCAATTTGCCATTTCTGCTTTTGGTTATGGGTTAGTTACAAGAATCTTGTTTACCCATGTAACACCATTCATGTTGTCACCTGACATAAACATGTCTGTTGGCATTCCAACCACTTTAGCGCATACATGCACAAATATTGAAACTACACCACAGTTATCAGAAATCAACACGTTCACAGGTGTATTGGTACGTGGGTCACGAAGCACGAATGTTTCGTAATTTTTACCAACACGATTCTGTAATGCGCCATCAATGATAGGGTCTGTTTCATATTCGTTAAAGTAAATAGCCTGCAATGCGCCTGGCTGTACGGCAAGGGCTTTGTTAATTGAATTTAAACCGCTTGAACTCTGAACGCGTCTGTCCCATAGAACAGCTTTGCCATGATTTGCAAGTATAGCTTCAAGATTTACGCCCGATGATGCACAGCATCCTGCTTTTAATGCCTGAATGTACTCATATAGAGTAATTCCCGAAAAAATTACAGGTGCTCCCATGTAACCGGTCATCATTAAAGCATTATCAATTTTACCCATTCCATAAATGTCAGGGTCGCCCGATGTTGCCTTTTTAGTTGCAATAACGAGTTCATCGCTTGTTACTGTATATGCTGCTTCTGCATCATCGCTGTACTTGCCATATAATGCACATGCCTGTCCTGTTAATGCGGTGGCTGCTTTTCTTACCGCCGCATCAATATTACGCATCAAAACTCCCATTGCAAGTTCACCATTTCCGGTGCATGAATAGAAGAATTGCTGTGCTGAAATCTGCTCATCGCTCATGTATTTAACGCATGGGTCAATGGTGTATGTTGCTATGCCATCACCACGTTTAGTTGTTGATGAACAATCGCGATCGCATGAAGATGTTGTCTGAACATCACTTTCGGGAATACGTCTGAAATATTCAACATTGACGTTCATAATTTTTCCCGGTGCGGGATTTATTCTGTTTTGAAGTTGTTTGAATCCTGCCCGGTTCATATCGCTCCACAGAAATTCATAAAGTGGCGCAGGCTCCATATATCGTGAAGGGTCGCTGTTTATGAAGTATCCGTTTAACGCATCCTGAACATTAGGGCATGACATCAAACTTGAACTGAAATTTGACATTGTAATTTAAAATGAATTAATAATAAAACTAACGTGCGCTTGTGCCCACACGATAGGCAGTCTTAATTCATTTGATGGCTGAACTAATGCCAGTGTTACATTTTGAAAGGATGTATTACCTTATGAAAAATTGACCTTATTCAATATCTTTATGACATACCTGCTGCTGCTCGTGCTGCTCCGGGATGTATAGTTGCTTTACCTGCTGTTGGAGGCGGTGTATCTACTTTTGGCTTTGCAAAATCCCAAGCACCACCACCAACTACCTTACCTGCATTAGCTGATGTTTGTAATATGCCCACCTTTGCCGCCTCTGCCTCAATAACCTCGTTAGGTGTTAGCCATGTTCCGTGTGACTTTGGATTTGGGATATATGAACCATCAGCCTTTTTCTTAATTACAAAAGCCTCTTTATCATCAAATCCAAAATCAAAATCACCATCAATTTTTGCTTTAAATCCGTTTAGCATCAAATCATATTGTTCCTGTGATTCTTTTGCTGGGTCGCGCTGCCGAAACTTTAAACTTCCCCAAACTGATTCTTTTTTGTTTGAAAGTTTTGCTGCTATCTCCCGATTTTTGAAATCATTAATGGCAGATGCATGTTCGGATTTCATTTTTTCAATTAACTGAGAAGTCTGCTTAAGGTTTTCGGAGGCTGAGTTATATTTACCTTCAAGTGCTTTATACTTTTCATCCGTAGTAGCATCAAAATCTGTTTTTGATTTTCTTAATGCCTCATTATGTGCCGTAGTCAATGTTTCAACACCTGTTTTAACAAGCTCATGCAAGTCAAGTTCTCTGTCACCTTTTGGTACATCAATGCCAAATTCTTTTAAAACCTTGCGTATTTCATTTCTACGCTCGTTTATCCATTTACCGGTAAAGGCTTTACCAGCTTCCGTTCCAAGAAAATGGTCGGGTTTAAAATATGTTTTTCCAAATGCTTCTTTAGCTGCATCAACACTTTCAACTTCATTAAGTCCCAAATAGGTAACTAATTCAAGTGCTTGTTCGGGTGTAATTTTTTTCTCTGCCATTGTATATTATTTTATGCGTTTACAAGTTTTGGTTTTACTTTTGTTCCGGCCTTGCGCCCACGTTTTGGTTTATCGGGGATGTTTAAATTAGGTGCATCAACTACCTTGTTTATGTCATCCGCTTTGTTATTTTTCATGGTGGCCGATACAATCCCTGCATTATATCCAGTTATAAAAATATCACATTCTTTTGATGTACCCTCAAACAAATAAGGTTCATTAACATCTTCCGCAAGCGATAAATCACCTTTTATAAAATATTTAATAGGTTGTGGCTTTTGTTCGGGTGTGGATTCTGCCGTTGCTGTTGGGCTTTCAACAAATGGCACCGGCTCCCATCCAAGTTCCCTTAGAACATTATCATCAAGCGTTAAACTTTTATAATCATTGGCTCTTTTTGCATTGCCTTCACGAATACAGCGGCAAAGTTTTCTTTTTTTGTCATCAGAAAGTATGTATCGCATTATGCTATTGTTTAAGTGCCAAATATAAATTTTAATTTAATATTAAAAAATGTGGTAACTTTATTTTTTTTAACAATTATAAAGTTTAAATTTATTTATAATATTAATACCGATAATAATCGGTCAACCCCGATAGCGAAACCAATCCCTCCATCATATTCACCGCCACCACAAATCTGTTTTGAACTACCTAACTTATCATAAGTTATTTCAAATCCTTTTCCTTTGTCTTAATTTCTATCATTTGGCTTATAATTACCATTATTAATATTACGTTGTATTACATCCTGCGGAACAGCAAATACCGATACAGGCATTATAGAGTGCCGGCATCCGTAGCCTCCTGCATAGGCAAATATTGTTTTTGAATTGGTGCCCTCCATCTGCCCATCCCATGTTTGTTCACCCTGCTTTTCAAGTTCTTTTTTATGAAAGTATTTATTATGATTTTCAATACATCGCTGCCTTGATGTTGGTATTACATCGCCACCCCATAAAAACCATTGTGCATCTATTTCATCGCTTACAGCCGTTGTATATTGCCTGTCACCAACAGCAAATAAATCATGTGCAACCTGCTTGGCGTATTGTTTTATTTTACTGTCAACTTCCGCATCTCCAACTACAAGCGTTTGTAATGATTGAAGCGTGTCTGTAAATGATGAGTTGCTTATTACGGCATCATTTACGGTATTTGTGATAGCATTAATAAATTTTACATCAACAGGTTTGCCAAGCAGTTGTTTTGCTGCATCTTGTTTTATTAATTGCAAATTTAATGCTGCCGCTTCTGTTATTGCTGATTTACTTACCTCTGTAAAAGCCTTTGCAAAATAATCATTGGTAATAGCTGCCTGTATTGAAAACTCACCAATAAATGTTTTTACTAAATCAGAATAGCCACTTTTTAAAAGGTCAGTTTTTAAATCCAATTCTAACGATGCAAGTATTTTTATGTTTTCATCATTAAAAACAAATTGCCCATCAATTTTTTGAAGTTTAGATATACGCTCGATAGCCTTTATTAAAAATTCTTTCTCTACTTTATCAATACCTGATATAAATTCATCGGGTATGGTTTCAAGTCGTGATAGTTTTCTTTTTAATATTTGTTCTAAGGTCGGCATCAAATAGTTTTGTCAACAAGAATAAACCCGCATAAGTTCAACTTCTACACCCCCGCACCTGCTCCGGTTGCAGCGTTTATTGCTTTCGTTGTTTCATCTTCTATAACCGCTTTTTCTTTGGCCTTTGCTATAAATATTTCAATCTGCTCTTTAATGTCCTTCTTAAAAAAGGTTTCGTCATTTAATTCAATATCCTTAAGCAGCGATATGGGCGAATCATGTATTATTATTTCATAAGGCTCAATAATTCCTTTTAATGATTTTACAAGTATATCCTGTTGCGATAAACCCATTAGCCTGTCTGAATAGTTTATTACGCTTAAATATTTGGCTACCTTTTCATCCGTAAAGAAATGACTTTGAAGATAGCGTTCTAATATCTGCTGCATCATTATAGGTGGAAGACCTGCTTTTTGGGCTTCTCCTATTTCATAAATGTAATCCCATTCTGTTTTAAAATCAAAGTTATTAGGATATGTTATTGTAGGTGGATCAAACTTTGACCCATAGCGTATCAGTCCAATGTCTTTTGACACGCCTGCATAAACATCAAACATCTGGTCACTCTCAGGCTTTATGGCAGCATACATGGCCTTTTGGTCAATGCTCATGCCTGTTGCTGTTGACTGCTCCTGCTGCGTTTTTATTATGGTGCCCGAATTATAAATGTGTAATACGCTTTTTACTTTTTGCTCATCGTTTTGTATTTTCTTTTCAATGTACTCAAGTATTTGCGGATTGGGGGATATAAACTGTAAAGGGTTTGTGTTTGTATCGCCATCGCCTAATGTTGTTTTACCCCTCGTAAAGAATGTTCCCAATGGAGATATGCGGGCCGTTAAACCGGTGCCTTTACATGCAGGGCAGTTTGTTTCGCGGTTTAATTCACTGTCATATACCTTTCCATCAACGCATTTATTCCATTCCCCGTTTTTATTTTGTCGCTCAAACATACATGGTTCGCCAGGCATTACAGTAACTATGAATCCGCATTTATTCATAATGTGCTGATGGGTTTGAGAATTTATCAACACCAAATCCAAAATATCAGTAACGAATGAGAACCTGCTTTGCCACAATACATTATTATTATAAATGGTTGGAATGCCTTTAAGCCTGTGAACAAATGTATTTTTTATTTCAGGATGAGGGTAATAAATGATAGCCTCAAATATTATTTCTGCTGGATTAATATTTACGTTTGTCTGACGTATAATCCAGATGTTTTCTTCTTCATATAAGGCATATTGTAGTTTAAATTCCTTTGCCGCATAGTCTGTTTCATCAAGTAAAAAATAATCTTTGTCAGGGGCACTTAATACTTGTGTGCAGTTGTAATAAATCGGCTGTGGATCAATTAATCCGTCAGATATGCGATAATTACCTTCTTCGTCTTTTATTACATCAAAAAACGGTTTTGTAGCAATTACACCATTGGCATCTGCCGTTTTTAATGCTGGCAACATTTGCTTGGCCCACATTTCAAGCGATGTATAATAATTAATATTATGTTCTACATAATACCGGTATGAATCACGTTTATCAATAGTTTCCTCTTTATAATCAATATGCCAATTATCATCAGCCCATGCTCTTGAAATTGTATTTACATATTCCAATGAGGTGTTAAGGGTTGTTTGCTTGTAGTTTTCTTTTACATAGTCAAACTCCTCCTGCGGCATGTTTGGAGATTTTTTACTGAATAACTTTGCAGGAAACACACCCTTTTGAAGATGTATAAGAGCATCCTCGCGCAGCTGTGCGGCCATGCGATATGTTGGGTAATACTCAGGCAGATTATCAGCTGTTAAACATTCACCAGTTTGTTTTTTGCCTGCTAAATAATCCTTTAGTTTATTCCATTGATTTCCGGTGTAAAAAATGGTGGCGGCTTTTTTTGCAATAGCAATAACCTCTTTTTCATTCATTGTTTTTTTTATGCAGCTTTTTTAATAGCGTTTATTTGTGGCACATTGTCTATGATTGTCCATTCGAATGCACAACCACCTTTTCCGCGTTTACCTCCGCAGCTTTTTACTACTTTTAAATTTGATTTTTTCATTTTATTTAATTTTTATAATTCGATTAATAATTTGTCATCAAACCAATGATGGGTAGCATCAGGTATGTTCGGCAATCGTTTCTGCTCACGGCAGAATGAAATATCATATTCGTTGCCAATAGTTTTTATTTGATTTTTACCATACAGTATATCAAGTATCATGTGTGACGAATCCCAATTTCCCATGATATGCCTTTTGCTTACGCCAAATTTATTTAAAAGAACTGACATATACTTTTCCTGTGGCAATACTCTGTCATCACGCAGCATTTTATAAGGTTGGTCATGCAGCTCCTCGCTTTCAACGCTAAACATTCTCCTGTCATAATGTATTCTGTAACCGGCATTATTAAGTCTTATACCTAAATGATAATCCTCCCCGCCAATAGAATCACAAATTTCATCAAGGCCATTTACTTTTATAAATGCCTCCGCAGGAATCCCAAATGAGCATCCAAACATCTGAGAACCTTGTATTAATACAGGCCCCTTGTCATTTCCCTGCCGCCACCGGCTATCTATGCCGTTTTTTTCGCTGCGACTTGAAACAAGTTTACCGTCTTCAACAACCATTTCCCAATGTTTCTGATAGCTGCCACAAACAATTATTTTGTTTTTATAAGCCTCTTTTACGGCATTCCACCACCCGGGCATTAATAACGAAACATCATCAATAAACACCACATAATCGCCACTTGAAAAAATAAATCCTGTATTACGAGCATTCGAAGGGCTGAAATATTCAGTTTTGGTTTTTCTTTCATAGCCTTGATATAAGTTAGCTTTTGGTGATACTATTGCAACATTCCCAAAGTTGTATTCTTCTGATATGATTTCACAGTCTTTTTCTAATGGTGAATATTTTACAAAGATAATTTCAATATCTTTTCTTTCCTCCTCTGTTGTTTGGTTTATTAATGATTTTATAAACCAATCAAATTTAGGCTCTACTCTGTTGGTGCTGTATATGATACTAATCATTGCTTTTTATACACCTTAAATTTTATGTAATCGTGCTGAAGTTCAAATCCTTTTTTATAAATTAATTCCTGCGCTGCAAGCATGGTGGGCCAGTCGGTATCATCCATAATCCAATAGCTTCCGCTTTTCATTTTTGAGGCAAATAAATTTATCTCCGCACAACTTACCTCCTCACTGTGGTTGCTATCCTGATGCATAACATCAATACTGTTATCAGGCAACAGAATCCCAAAGGTGAGCGATGTCATCTTGCACAGGCAGGCATAATCGTCTAAGTCGTATCGCTCAATAGCCTCTACGCATGAGTAATAAATGTCTTTAAAGTTTAATGATTTCCACCATGCATTATTTTCAGGGTCATTAATTCCCTCTAAACAGGCTTTGTGATTCCATGCGTCTATGCCTATTGCATATCCGGCTTTCATTTCCTTATGAGCAAGGGCTAATGGGATAAATGACTTCCCTCCAAATACACCAATTTCAACAGACAGGCGGCTGTTTGATTTGCGGACACAATCAATTAATGCAAGTGCCTTTTCTTTCGTGGCCCATCCATGCTCTATGGATGCCAATACTTTTTCTACATCAATGCTCATATAATGGGCTTTAAATTTTCTTTTAACATCATTTCGGTTATTTCAACATACCTGCACTCCATGTCATTATATCCAAATGAAACAAAAAATGATTTTTCTTTTTTAATAACGCCTGATGGAAACACCACAAATATACGATTGCTTAAGCGTGGAATGCTGTCGTCCGTTAATTCTCCCTCAACAAATGGCTTATTTGTTATGTATAATGGTTTGTATGGTGCTTTGCCATCAAAAATATAAGCCCCCATAAAATATTGCTTGCCGGGCATTCCTTTATATTTTATATCTAATGATGAGTGAAAAAACGAAATATAATTATCACCATATTTTATAGGTGTGGTGCCCCCGCGTAACTCTCCATAATGCCATGCATGAGTAAATCGTTCGTTATATTTTTCAGTAAATTTATTCCCATCAATTTCAAAAATAGTATGTGGATTTATGCTGTAAACAGAAAGCAGTTTGTTTTCACTTTCAAAAAATGTCCAATTTTTCTCTGTTCTGTTCTTATGCGGTTTGTCAATATAAAAACTTTCTTTTGCCTGTAATGTTTCGCTGTTTATTTCGGCCTGCGCCATCTGATAGCCATCGGTATAGCTTAGATAAAGTTTGTTGTTGAAAATAAATAATCTGGGGTCTTCAACATGAAATGTTTTTGCAAATCCACGCAAATCACTGTGTAATGTTGGTAATACATTAGTATCGGATACAATCGTAAAGTCTTTATTTAGTTTGCATAAACCTATTTTCATCCTGGTACAAAATGGCTTTGCTTCCATTCGGTACGCAAAATAATAACCTCCATTATACTCAATAAAAGAGCAGTTAAAATAGTTTGTGGGACGTATTGTTGACCCGTCAATAAAATTATATGCCGGGATTAAGTTTTTTTTATCAATAAGTTTTGTTTTGCTTATTGGAATAATGGCTTCATTTTTTATTGTTGTAATTCTTTGTGCCGGCTTTGCACCTAATACAGCCCTGCTTCCATTGCTGTGTTTATCCTCAAACACATATTGCGTTTTAAAAAAAATATTACTTCCCCTGTTACTGGCATAACGTATTATAAGCCGCTCATACCAATCAACATAATCAATTCTTGTAAATCCTTTTCCTCCGTAAATTGATAGGAAATAAAAATCTTCAGCCAGTTTTGTGCGGCTGCGCTCATCCATCTTCTGCCCAAAAAACATTACATCATTGCCTATTGATGGGGCAATGCCAATCTGAGCAAGTGTTACGCTTAGATACAATTCATCAGGTTGGGTGCCGCCCCACGATGATAACAGTTTTTCAAAAGGCAATGGATTTGTTTGGAGATTATACCTCCACTTATCAAAAAGCTCTTTGGTTTCCTTTTGCTTTTTAAAGAAAAATACACTTGTTTGCGTGGTTGGTAGTTTTTCACCGTTTAACTGGTAATGTTGCCACACGTCCTCCTTTTTTGCCCAGATCAAATTTGATTCGCCACCGCCATCTTTTGTTATGGTGTCAAAAACAACTGTTGAAAAATAATTTTTTGATTCAGAGCATTTATCCATCAATGGTGCCACTGATTTTAAAGCACAGCCATCAACATCTAAATACAGCGTTTCGTCATAGGGGCTATAATCATAAACCTTTGTTTTTGCAAATGCCGGGTTTATAATATCTTCCTTTTCAATGGTTATCTGTTCATCAAATACCGAAAAATCAAAATTATCTTTTGCAAAGGCTGCATGGTCGCGCAATAAACAAATGGAAATATCCTTATCGAAATTCTTTAAGGACGTAGCCATATTATATGCTGCGCGACCATAACAGGGCTTGCCATAGGCAAGTAATAATATTCCTTTGCTGCTTGACATAAATTAATCAAATACTCCTGTAGGGGTGTTGATTACATCAGGGTTGTCTTTAGCAGTCCATTTACCACCAATATTGTAGCTTACAAGTTCCTTATTGGTGTTGGATGATTTCAATACTGTTCTCAATTGTATTGGGCTGTCAATGAAGTAGCACATGGCATCTTCACCATCAGCTTCACATTTTTGCAATATTGCACCACCAAACAAACGACCATTTGCCTGATTCCAAAATGCTGCAACGGCTTTGTTGACCTTATAATCTTCAGCCTCAAATGTACGGTCTTCGCTCACGGTTAAATCGCTTCCGCAAGATGTAATTGATGGGGCTGTGTTTTGTGAAGGGTCGCCAAGTCCGAGCTTTATTCCTGTTATTAATTTAGCCATTCCTGCGCTTATCAGTGCATTAACTTCTGTTCCGTTTTCAGGGTCGGCTAATGTTGCACTGCACTCAAGCAATACAATATTAGAAACACCTGCAACTACACCTTTGCTTGTGCAAACGTCTAATTGTGCGGAATAGTCACCTAATTCACTGAAACAATAGGAAGGGCACGAATATGTGCTCATGTAATTAAAATGATAAAATTTTTATTTATTATATCACTTTTTGGCAGTGAAAAGGCCAGTAGTAACATTTTTTATTGGGCTTATTATTGCCCAGTTGAAATCTTTTTTGAAAGCTGATTTGTGCTTTATTCAAATAATGGTCAATTATTCACATGCAAAATTAAATAAAGTTCCTTTATCTTTTTTATATACATCGAATCTTGCCGGTGCTTTTTTAACAAATCCCATGCCCTGCCATTCGGGTTTATACTCATTGTTTTCGGCAATATATTCCGTGTCATCAATTATAAACGTGGGACAGTTTTTGGCAACACGGATAAAATCGTGCATGTACTCAGGCACACCTTCAATAAATAATGTCTGTTTTTTTTGTGTAGATGCAAAGTTCTTTATTCCATCGCCCCCTGTATCAGTATATTCATTGGAATTTTCTGAATATGATGATGCAATAAATTTACTAAGTACACGCGAACGAAGTTTAAAACCGGATTCAAAATTAAAGCCCATGCCATTTGTATCTGAATAGGCTTCAATTAGTTTAGCGCATCCTGCATCCTCAACAATTTTAAAACAACTGCTGCAATATTCTCTGTCAATGGGCCTTATTTCTGTTACCACAATTCTGCTTAATGAAAGAACCGATGATGGAGCACCTAATTTTGAAATGTTTATTTGTATAAGTACTCCATTGGATGCAGGACTTACAATAAGCTCAACATCTCCGGTTGCAAGAACAGGGGCTTGTATTGCATTGCCGTCAACCATAACAACTTGCAATGAGCACGGAGAACCTGATAGGGCATCTACCGTAAGAATACACCTGTATTGATAACCTCCTGTTACTACTACAGCATGGCTTGATGAACCTGTGCCCCCTGTATTTGGTGGATTGGGGCAGTCATAAACCATATTGCCGCCTCCTGTAGTCATAAATCCACTTCCCCCATCTGTCCAACCGCTGCCATCGCCAAAAGTGCTTTCAAAATAATCAATTTCCTCGCTGCACGGATTTTTAACACAAATTGTTTTACATCCCATACTTATTGGCTGGCCTACTAAATTTAGCGTTTCTGATGGTTTAAATTTTATATTTATGACATCGTCATAAAAAGTTACCTTGCCATCAAGTTCCGCTTCCTCATTACCATCAGCATCAATTAATGTTACTTCAAGAGCATTGGTTAATCGTATTACAGATAAGCTCGAAATCTTGAAACACCCTACAAAATCCGTTGATGGAATAATTTTTATCTGCCCATTTGTGGCTGCCGTTATAAAATCTTTATGGGCACCATTGCCTGATAATAAATCTCCGGCTTCGGTTCCTATTTCAAACTGCAATGTGCCTGAACCGTAATTGTATATTTCAATTTCACATTGATAATAATTTAGAGCAAGGATAGGTGAACCGGTCTGAATTAGTGTCGAAGAATCACCACCGGAGCACATAAGGCCATCTTCCGTGATAACCCAAGTATCATCAACATTAAAGCATGTTGTTACTTCTTTTAAACTTACAAGCATAATATCGCCATCAAAATTTGATGTTGGCGTTAATAGTAATCCGGTTGATAAGGTGGCACCGGATGTTATATAAATAGTAAATGTGCCATTGCCGCTTGTTGCCCCTGATGCGGTGCCTCCGGCCAGCGATGCCGTTATCCCCCCTGCTGTTGAATTTAATATTGTTACCCGTACAACATAATAAGTTGTTGCCGTTGCCGTAATATCAACCTCTAAGCTGTCGGTTGCTCCTGCAGTATGCCGGAATCCAGGCTCTAATGGTGTCCAGTTTGCTGTGGTAACAAGATATTCAGGACAAATTCTGCGTAGTGATACATTATCTAAGTCACAGGTGAAAGTCACACCACCAAGCTGTGTTACAAATAAAGTAAGTTCATCATCCGTGCTGCCTCCTCTTGCCTTTGCCGTTTTAACCCCATTTGTACTTTCAGGGCCGAAAGTAACTGCACCATCATACAGGCTTGCATTTATGTTATCGCCTGCTGCTATTACGTTAGATAATAAATATTGTATTCTGTGCCATTGGCCATGCTCTGCGGATGATATTGTTTGTGCTACATAGGCAAATACATTAGTGCCTGGAATAAAATGTGCAGCACCTCCGCTTATTGTTGCTTCGGGTGGTGTTGCACCCCAAAATGCTCCTGTTGCAAAATCACCATTCTGCACAAGGTCATCTCCATATAATGCCATCAAAGTATCTGTGAGTAGCTCATCACCCTCAGCAAATGGAGTATCACAAATTAAGTTTGTATCACATGGATTTTGCTTTATCTGTATTTCAATATATTCATCCGACTGATGCAAAGAGCAAAACTCAGTTGGTTCACAAGTATCGCAGTCAGTGTCCTGATTAAAAACTATTGGCTGATTTGGTATAAATTGAAGCCCGCTAACTATTTCTGCCATCTATAAAGTTATTTGAAGTTATTAATGTTAATTGAGTATTGCCTGTGCTTTCGTCATATTTTGATGCGTACAAATATCCTCTGAATATTTTTGTTTTAGAAACAACCTCAATATATTTTTTGAAGTTTGTTTTCATGGTGGCGTATTGTGACCTATTAAGAACACAGTCTATATCTATTTTTAAAGTTTTAGCATCTCCTTGAATTATTACTTCATTTACCCCACTTACATATGGAGTTTGAATACACTCAAAACGAGAACGCCAGGGGACAGAAAACTGAGGGTTAAACAAACTTGGATTGTTTACCTCTACTTCAATATAGTCACCTGCATCAAGCCATAGATTATAATTTAAACTTACATCAGTGTCAACAGTATAATTTGCTATGGCACCTTCACTAAATGCTGCCACAAAAACGCCTAAAGATGTATAACGATTAATGGTTACAGTAAAATTACCGGGCACCAAAGGAAACTGAGGTCTTTGCACCTTATGCGCTGTAAACCTGAAATAATAAACTCCTGGCACTGGTGCGCCTGTTGTTTTTGAATTAACCTGACTTACAGGAAAGCCCTGTGGTGTTCCATTGCCCCAAAAGTTTGTTGGGTCATTACCTAATAAATAATCATCATCAAATTGAAATTGAGAAATAGTAGTTATTACCCCTGTATAATCAGTAATGGCGGTATCGTAAGCATCAAATGTATAATCCGTTTGTGTATAGAAGGCCGAAAATGAAGCATTGAGGATAGATTTAAATCGTTGCGCAATACTATAATTTGTTAAGTCGCCATTTAGATATTCATTGCCATCACCTAAAATATCTGTTATGGTCGCTGTAATCTGTCCACTATCATCGTAGCAATCCAGTAATATTATATTCGAATCGTATGTAGTTATGCCTTTAAATATTATTTGAAAAAGAGCGTTGGTGTCAACTATGGCTGATGCTTCTATTTCTAACAATGTCTTTGTATTGCACTGGCTTGTAAAGTTAAACTGCTCTCTTTTGAAACCGTAATAATTAATCTCTGTTGGAAAATTGCCATCATCAGGGCATGAAAACTCAGGATATGTTTCACCGCCCATTTTAATGCCACTATACAATTTATCTACAAAAGTCAAAAGACTTAGTTTTTTAGGGTTACTTATCGTTATTGATTTTGATGCAGTATATAAATTCTCATATTTATCTACTATAAGTTTTGGCAGTGTGCCTGAATAGTCGATATAAATACCAAGATTGTAATGTTTTTCAAGTTCGCTAAATAACGTTTCGTAGTCAATTTTTAATCCGAGCAGAGGAAGTATTGAAAACCAACCCTCAACTCTGCCCTGATAACCATTGCCGCACATTAAAAATTCTTTTTCTCCACCTGTACCGAAGTATGGGCTTTCATAAGTAACTCTGCCATCTGTTATATGCGCCACAATAGCCGCAAAAACATCATCAACATAATACAAATCTCTATGTTGATCAGGAAATCCACCGGGGCATGGATTTGGAATTAATACATCAATCAGAGGAGGTATATCTATAATGACATTATTTTTAGATTTTCCAGCAGAAAGTAAATATTCTAAATTGGCATTATTATTAATTAACGCAAAATAATTATTATCATTTACATTTGTGGTGCAACTGCATTCTATAAAATTAAATTTAACATCACGTATTTTAATAATACCATCAAAAACAGGTGCAAAGTTTCCATTGAGCGCACAATCCTCATCAATATGAACTGCAACTTCATTACAAAAACCATCTACATACATTGCATAAAGGGCATCGTATGATGACCCTATAAACTTAAATGAGTTTGATTTTTCCCAATAAATGAATTTTAATTTATCATCGTATTGTATTGTTTCCTGCATCTCTAAAGAATTAACAGGCTCCGATACAAGCACATTATCAAAAAACCACCGATATTTAGTTGCCATTATCTTTAGTTAATCTTTACAACACCACATTCAACCAATTCTCTCATTCTTAATTTTATATAATTTCTTTGTGATGAGGGGAGTTGCGATTTTTTTACAAACATCAATTTAAACTCATTTATCAAATCAGGAATAGGCATTTGATAAATTAATTGTTCATTTCGGCATGAATAGTTCTTTCTCATGGTGCCCTGTGAATAATTATGTCATATGAATACAAGTTAATAACATCACCTGTTACCGCTTTAATTGTTGTAAACACTACATACATATCGCTTGCTGTGCTTAATGATGACGTAGTTACTGCCGAACCTGCTGCACCCCATCCACCAGCCGCACTTGCTCCTATTGTTCCTTCCTGTGAATTATTTGCCCCCTTCTCCCATATCTGCCCCATTGCATTGAATGTCCATGTTGAACCTGATGATGTTACCGTTCCATAAATAGTGCCTCCAACCGCTGCTGAGGTATGCAACCTTATTTTCATTGATTTGGTGCTTCCGCTTGCTGATGTTCCTCCCCATAGACATACTATTTCAATTCTATCATTATTGCCAATAGTTCCTGCTGGTATTAATTTCGAGGCTATTACTTCTTCTGCTGTCGTTGCCGTGCCCGTAGCTGTCGTGCGGGAATAATAATTTATTTTGGTGAGGGCATTAAGTTCATATTGCTCAACATAATTTGTAAGCATGGATGCCGTATCGCTTATATTTACTTTTAATGCTACCTCCGCATTTTCTGCATAGTGGCTTAACATCGTAGCCGTGTCGGATATGTTTAATTTTAATGCCGTTTGAGACGGAGTACTATATGTAATGGTACTATCTGCCCTTCTAACATATTTGCTCGATAGCGTTGCGCTGTCTGTTAAAATAGTGCCGGTTGTTGTGATGGTGCCACCACTTAATCCATAACCTGTTGCTATGGATGTTACCGTTCCTGTGCCGCCTGCCACTGTGCTAACATAATATTTAGTTGCCATTTTAGTTGTATCAACTTCTAACTGGTTTGATGAGTTTCCCTTGATAGAGGTGCCATCTTTTTTAATTTGATTTGCACCTACCGATTGGCAATGTGCTGAACTTGCCGCAATAGCGAACGCAAATAGTAGTTGTATTATTTTTTTCATCTATAAAGGTTTATTGCCCCAAATATCCAATGTATCAGGAGCGTAAGTTAATGTAATTGCATTTCCTATTTGTGTATATCCTACTCCTAATTTTAACGCTATTCCATTTGACACCGGCATTATTGTTCCGGTATAGGCATCGCTTATCACAAAGTCAGTTTCTACCCCATCTGCCGCAGGTGTGTATGCTAATGGCTGAAATATTACCGTTGAAAATCCACCGCTCCCTTGATTTTCCAACCACTGTACTATTGTTGAATACAAATCATTAATATCAGTATGTGATGGGCTGCTTACATCAGCCTCATCAAATGACTGTTCATAGGGATATCGTTTGCTTATAAACTCGGTAAACCATTTTAAAACTAAATTATCGCCATCAGATGAAACCGTACACCACTCTTTTTTTATAACCGATGCTACTCCATCAATAGTTAATGTGATGAATGATAAATCAGTATTGGCTATTGTTACGGTTGGCATTTACAGGTGTCTATAATCATTCACATTCACTATTTCACTGGCAATAGCTTTTCCAATTTCACGAACGTTTTTTATTCTCATTCCTGATGAATTAATTGCTCTTGCCATTGCATACTCATCCATCCCGTTCCCGTTATTTATTACCGTGCTTGTTATAGCATTTTTAATTACGCTGTTAAAATTTTTCTGCTGTTGCCTTTCATTTTCTGACTGTTGCTTAATAATTATTTGGTGATAAGTCTTTGCAATTTCACCAATAAAATTTTTTGTGATTTCGTCAGCTATCTGAATTTTAAGGATAGTCTTATTTTTTTCTGTTTTAACGAACGAATCACTCATGGCACTTCTTACCTGCAATGGGCGTTCAATCGTTCCTGATTTTAAAAGCTCAGGTAATGTGTAGTTTTTAAAAATGTAATAATCCACTTTGTCATCAATCATGGCATTTACAAGCTCTTTATTTTTTACCGTTTGTTTATGTGGCACTACCTGCGCCCCTTGTGGCAAGTGAACAAACTCTGCACCTTCTTCGCCAACCAATGCTGTGCCTGATGTTTTCTTGCCTTTTGTACCATGTTTAAATGCAGGAATTGGAGTAGCAAGAATTGCGGCCAGCTCTACTGCTGCTATTGCTGCACCTATATAATTTTCTTCTGCTATGGCTACCAATAAGGCAAGTGAAGCCTTAAATGCTGCCAATGTTTTTGCCACCTGTGCCGACTTACGCTTTTCTGCCGCTATGGCCGCCTCCACTCTTTTTTCTGATGCAACCCTTTGTTCTTTTATTTCCGCGCTCCTGGCTTCAAATGTAGATTCAGATATTAACTTTTTATCCCTGAGATTCTGTAACCCTTCCATTTCTTTGTCAAAAGCCTCAGTTTGTGCATCTCCTTGTTTTTCAAGTGCCTCAATCCTTGCATCTGATTGTTGCTGATAATACTTCATGGCAATATCAGCAAATTGAATAGTGGTTTGGACTGATTTTTCTAAATTTTCTTTCTGGTGCCGTTTTATTTCATCATCAAGTTCATTTATGTCATCAGCATACTTTTTATTTATTTGGTATTTTTTGTTGGCTAAATCCTGTTCATTCGTTATTGTTCTTCCTGCATTTTTAAGTTCTTCATCGCGATTTGCCTCTAAATTATCACGTTTTATTTTTAACTGTGCAATAGATCCTTTCACCTCTGCATCTTCGCGCTCACCGTTTATCCGTTCTTGTGTTTCGCGCTCGATGCGTAGCCGTTCTGCAAGTTCTTTTGAGGCATCGGCACCATCAATATCAGCTTTGGCTTCGCCTGCCTTTACTGCGTTTTCAAAATCCTTTTGGTATAAGTCGTTTAAATCCTGATTAAGTTTTTTCTGATTTAATCTTAATGCCTCTGTGCGTAGTTTGTCAATGTTAATTATAACCGCATCAAAACTCCTTTTATCTTCTTCAACCTTTTTAAAACTTTCTGCATCAATTTCTGCTTTGAGTTTTAATTTAGTTTCTTCGTTCGGTGCTGTATCAATTTTAAGTTTGTTTATTTCTTCGCGGAGTCGTTTTTCTTCTTTGAGAGCGTCTTCTAATAACTTTTTCTTTTTTTCAAGTGCTGCGGTTTCTTTGGCAAGCTGTTCATCGGGAGTTAAACCTAAATTTGTTTTACCTCTGTTTTCTTCAACTCTTATTAATTCCTGAACCGCAATAGCCTCTTGTTTTAATTCCTTTATCCTCTCTGAACCTATGGTTTTGTTTTCAAGTAATTTTTCAATCCGTATTTGTTCTTTTTTTAATTCATTTAAACGTAATTGAGATTCAATCTCTGGAGTGATTACTTGTTGCCCATTTACTTTTTTAACTTTAGTATCAGTTACAATCTTTTTCTGCTTTTCAAGTTCTAACTCCTCTTTGTCCTGATTTATTTTAGCTTGTTGGAGTTTAAATAGTTTGGTTTGTTGATTTAACTCCTCATCTGTCTTTAATCCAGCACTAAGGTCTTTTCTTCGTTGGTCTTTAGCTTCTTTTAAATCTTTTTCCTGTTGTAAAATACCATCATTAAGTTCTTTAATTTTTGCAGCAGTTGTTATTTCAACACCTAACAATTTTTTTTGAGCATCTATCTGTGGCTGTATGCCAACGTTAATTAGGTTTTTGGCATCCTCAATATTTTGCCGGTTCTGTTCAGCACGTAATTCATCTAATGATTTAAAACTTCTTATAAAATCATTTATAGAACTTGTGAACCCTTTAAAAATATCGCTATTTGCAATAAGCCCACCTATTTTTTCTTTTAAATCATCAAACGTATTTGCAAGATTAGCCGCCTTTCCTGCATCTGTTTCAAGTAAATCGGCATTGCTGCCAACAAATTTATTTAGCTTTTCGGTTATGATGGCAAAGTTCTCGGCCTTGTCACCGGTATTCTTAAATTCAAGTCCCAAAGGTTTCAGGGCCCTTGTCTGTCCATTAATTCCCTGTATTACTAAGTCCGTTGCTTCGCTTAGTGATTTGCCGCTTGCAGCCGCTAACTCCGTTATTAATGGTGTAAGTTTTTTTATTTCGTCAGATACAAGCCCAAATTGAGATAACTGCGTTTGTGTACGCTGAACATCATCATCTGAAAATATGGTGATATTTTGTAATTCTTCGCTCTGCCTTATTAATTCTTCAAAAGCCTTCGGTGCCTCACCTCCTATTTTTTCAATGGCAAATTGTAGTTTTTTTGCATTTACCTCTGCCTCCCTGAATGCCTGTATAGCACCATCGGCAAATGATTTTATTGCGCCAACACTAAAAGCGGCTGCTATACCTACGCCAATGCCTGAAATTGCTCCTTTAAGTAGCGACTGAACACCTGTTAATTCTGATGTTTTATTTTTAAGTAAATCAATATTGCGTTGTGTGGCGGCAATTGAGGTGTTATATTTTTTAATCTCAACCAGTGAATAAGCTAATTTGCTTTCAGCTTTAAGTCGTTTTAAGGTTGCAACTTCTGATTCTAATAATTTATTTCTTTCACTGGCTGCCTGTTTTAGTGTAACAGTCTGCTTTTTGCTTTCTTCTGTTTGCTTTTTCTCCTCAGTAATAATGGTGCGAATTTCGGCCTTTAGCTTTTCAATTTCTTTCAAATAGCCGTCAACCTCTGCTATGTACCGGGTGATTATTTCTTCTGTTGCCATTATTTATTTTTTACTTGACAGCGATTCCGCTATTCTTTTCTTTTCAATTAAATCATCAATATAGTTTTCCAACTTAAACAGGTAGGTGTCAATGGATGATTTATTTAATTCGTTATACTCACTCACATCACCATCGCATATTAACATTAACTGTTTTTTAAACTCTTTTCCCCTGTTGAAATTTCTTTTAGCAATTGTTTCAGGTAATCGTTTATCTTCTGATTCTCCATCTGACGAATTTCCGATTCTAACCATAATGCTGTGAACTCGGCCTGCGATAACTTTAAGAAGTTGTCGAGCAATCTCAAATCTTTTATGGGCAACGTCTGAAAAAAAAAATAGGTAGAATTGTTTTTTGATTCTAACTTAAACTGCGCTACCTTTTCCTCATGTATAGGCTGACTAAACTCAAATGGCTGTTCATCCTCACGAATCATTTGCACAGCAACCATATTATAAATTAACTCGGTGTGAAATACCATCCCGATCATATCCTTTAAAACCTTATTCTGTGCGCCAATCGTTCCGGCAACCTTAGTATTTGCAAGGCCCTTATACAAAGCCTCATCAATAACATCAATAGCCTTATGCCACTCCGTTGCACTCATGCCGGTATTAATATACATATAAAAGTCCTGTAGCTTGCCTGTGCGCTCAATAGGCAGGCTCATCCCATCAGGAAATATATAATAATGCACCCCATTTAAGTCAGTATAGCAATGCTGTAGCTTTGTATATGGATTCTTTTTATTTTGCTCATCACGCAACAGTGCCAAAATAGAATCTCTATTTGCATCAAAAAATGCTTTTACCGCTACTCCCTTCATAACTGAAATTTAGTAATTATCAACTTTAATATCCCACTAAGCACAAAAACATAAAACACCCACATGATAATATTCATAGGGTTAAACTCAAAGAACAAAAAATACCAAAGCGAATGTATTGATGCCATGCAAGGAGGGCAGTCACAAATAGGCTTACTCCAAAAGGGGCCTAAATATTTATTTGCAAAATATTTTATTCGCCAGGCTATCATTTTAGTTTCATCCTCAACGCTTTGAATAGCGTGAGTTTCGTATCTGGTGGCATTATAAAATCCTATAACCCACGCTGCGTTTAATGCCAGCAATGCAAATAAATTAAAAAATAATAAAATGTTTTCCATTTATTTTTATTGAACTATCCCAAGTATAAATTTTGTTGGCGAAGTAGTAGTTGTGTCGGTTGATATTGTTTGCGCTTTTACGTTTAAAGCCAAAAAGCATAAGGCTATCATGATTATATTTTTCATTTTTATACTTGAATTATAGTTACCGTGTTATGTGCTTGAAGATATTGAATATCTCCATCAGGGTTTCCGGCATTGCATGTCATAAGGGCTGCCGGTATGGTTAATGTGAAGTTATTGCCTGATATGCCATCAAAAACTGAATTATTCCCTACTGTAGAACCTAAAGCTGTGCATGATGGCAATGTAAGCTCTGTAAGATTAACCATATCTCTAAAGCAATTATCAGCAATTGTAGTTGCATTAGGCGCATTGATGGTCAAAAGCAGTGAAGAAGAAGCAAAGCATAAATTCCCAAAAGTTATTGCCGCATTAGCAGTAAAAGTTTGCAGCGTATCGCAGAGTCCAAAAGCTTTAGCACCAAATGTTATACACGCATTAAGTGTTGCATCGGTCAAAGAGTTGCATTCATCAAACGCATCATGGTCAATCCGAACAATACAAAGGGCTTGGTCGTCAATCAAAGTTAAATTATCATCATTAGCAAATAATCCCGTAGCAATAGTTATCCCACTGCCACCAATCAAATAAACATCATTGCCTGATACCTCTACAGATGTAAATGGAGAACCGTTAGCAGGTAAATTAAATAAACTGTTCCATTCGCTTACATCGCCTGCTGTTACAGGAGTATTATTAATGTCGTTCCATGATAGTTTTAGCCCCAATGGATTTATGCTTTCTGATGAACTTAATAATGAATTTGTGTTACAGCATAATCCACCTCCATCATATGGCTTTTGTTTGGTGGTGTGGCTGTTGATATAATTTTGTACGCGTCCCATTTAAACTATTGCAAATAATGTTTGTTCATCGGCTGCGCCTTGCACCACGTTAAAATAAACGCAGCTTGTTAATGTAGCATCTGCCACAGTAAATTCAACATCTGTAAAAAACTCATTTTTTTCTACTACCTTTATCTGATATACGTGGCAGGCTAATTCAAATCCTGGTTCAAATGAAATATTACCACTGCCATCACTTGTAACCTCAAACTTATCAACCCTGCCGGTGGTCATGTTTTCCAATAAAATAATGTAATCAGTATCTGCTTCTGCTACTCCAACATTTATTTGAGTTACGCATCTAAATACATCTTTTGCTTTTGTGCAATTTTCACATATACTCATGCCGCCAAATTTAATTTTTAATTTGTTATTATCATTAATTATTTCAAATAATTTTTAACATAACTACCTCCGCATTTTCGAATGTCTTTCCACCCATGCGGACAAAAATGTATTTATTGCGTACCTTTCTGTATCGAGAAAGTCAGCCCTCTGTGCCACGTCAGCCCTGTTGGTTTTGGCAATCTTCACTTTTTCACCATGTACATTGCATTGCACTACGGCCATATCTCTACATAGATTGGGGCATGTTTTAGGATTAATTTTATAGTCAGGATAATTAGCAAGAACATAGTTTACATCGGCACGTGAGTTTTTATGTTTTGGATTTGCCGGAACAATCAACTGCGTTTCGCTCATTTTCAGTTGCCTGATAAGTTGTTTGTATAAACTTGCCTTATCCTGCTCCGAGATCTCCTGTGCATTACCCATTGCATCGCCTGTCATTCTACTGTTGCCTAAATACCTGTTATACCTGGCTATAATCTGTTCAGCCATTTGTGGGATAGAACCATTTTTTATTTCAAGCTCATCAAAAACATGATAGTGCAACCCCTGTGAATCTTCCCACATGTGCCTGAATGTAGCAGCAAACGGGTTTATGTTAAAGTCAACTGAAATAATAATTTGTTTCTCCGGCCTGAAAATAGCCTGTTCACTTTCATGTTTTTCTTTTTTGTATTGGTGCGCAAACGGATTTAATGCGTCTGTTTCTATGAACTCACCATATATCTCCTGCCTCACCTGTTCGGGTGAAAATACTTCAATTTCGCGTTCAAGCTCTTTTATGTCTTCTTCTGACAATAGCGGGTTTTCGTATGACGTAAAATGTAATGCCTTATATTGCTCATTCCCTTCTTCGGCCCTTTTATTTAGCGTATAAAAAGGATGTTCATTTCCATCTTTTAAATATTTGCCTTTAGGTACACCTGCAGCTATCAATTTGCTGTCAGGGTAATCCAAAAGCATCGGCAAAACGCTATTGATGTATAGGCTCCGGTCTTTAAGTATTATTCCGGCTTCGTTTAAAAATATGTATTTGTAACCAAACCCCTCCCAATTCTCTGGATTGTCGGCACTTCTAAAATCGCAATAATGGCGGTTAATCGTTAGCTTTTTGCTTTGCCGGTCAAATTTATACTGAATCTTATTTTTATTTAAAACAGGGTAAAAGTATCGTTCAAAATAGCGTTCAATATTACCGTGTGTTGTTTCGCCCCAAAGCACAGGGCCGTTACCTTCAAGTAGCCATTCTATAACTGCATGTGCTCCTCCGCGTGTAATTCCTACCCTCCGGCCTTTTCGTATTACCTTATATTTACAGTTCGCTTCCCAATCAAAGAAAACGCCAATCTGATAGTCAAGATAGGTAATGTCAATGTTCAATTATTCCTGGGTTATTTTTTCTATAAAAAAATTGTAACATGATTCTTGGGATGCGGCTATTATTAAACATAAGCTATAAACAGCAACATAGACCCACCAATCCATTACAGCTGATGTTCCCAAAGTGAAAGTAATACAAAACCCAGCAATCACAATTAAGAAGGACGCTATGCAATAAAGATAAAATAAAATGTTTATTAAAAATTTATTCATACTTTTTTTGTTACAACGGTTCGTGCAATATTGATTGTTGTGTCCTGAACTTCTAACTTCTGAGCTGCATAGCTGCCATCCATCTTGTTTAATTCGGCAATGGCTTTAGTTCTGTCATTGTGGTCGGGTTCAGCCGGATATTCCATTATTTTGCCGGAAATAACGAAAGGTTTTTTAATTTTTATCTCACCTGTTGCAATTTTTGCCAACAAATCAATCCTTTCGGCAATAGGCAATGTCTTTAGCATAAGGGCTTGCGATTGCTTTTCTAACCTAACCTCCGTTTTTTGATTTATCGTTCGAATTTCAGCCTCCAGTGCAACGGAGGCGGCTTTTATTCGGCTATCAATAGTCCTTGTGGCCACTGATTGCCATTTGTTGCGGAATTTTGCAAGGATATAATCGCGCTTGAATCCTTTTCGCAAACAATCCTTCACAAATTCTATTTGGGCTATGGTTGCTGGGCTCATTGCTCATCAATCAATTAATTTGCCCCAAAGATAAATAATTTAAAACAAAATAAATAATTTATTTTTTATTCTCAACATCAAGTACAATCCCCAAATAATCAAAATTCAATAATTTGTGTATTTTAAACCTTACATATTCCCTGTGGCAATTTGCTTTTACAGTTGCAGGCGTGAAAGATGCATCAATCCTTGCCCTTCCAAGTGCATCCGGCTCATTAAGCTTTTGCATCTCGTTATCTAACCGCATTTGTTCAATCACACGGTTTTTTAGCCGCGTTTTCCATTCTATTGATTCATCTACTATTCCAGCAGAGTTCATGTATTCATAAACTTTCGTCCAATTCCAATAATTAGGCACTTCCTTTTTTTCTTTAGATACTTTTAAAAGCCTGTTGTAATAATCCTCGTCAGTAGATTCGTGCTTTGGCAATTCTTTCGGTAATGACATTTTCAATCTCTGAATCGCGTCTGATTTCATTTTGTAGTAATTCCCCATTACTTTACCGATGTATGCGCAATCAAAACAATTAAAGTGTTCAGCAAATGTTTCTTTATCCTGATTCAGCAGGTTAAGTTCAAAGGCATATTCAAATTCTGTCAGTGTTGCCATTGAGTAATTTCGTAAAACAAAATCATATATAAGCAAAAATTCTGTTTCTGATAGTTCTGCTTTTATTGAAACTTTAGCACAAATTTTAGAAATAGATTTTCTAAGTGCTGATTCCTTACCCTTTAGGTTTCGGAACAATGGGGCCGATGCGGATGCCATCAAAATCACCCGGCTCGTAGTCGTCAGGGATAGACCTGGTGTTGATAAATCTTTCAATCGAGCTAACTGGAATTCTTCCAATTTTAGGTTCTGAGGATTTAGAAGTTGAGTTGTTTGTTCCATTTTTTATATATTTTAAATGATTTTTGCACCATTTGTTAATCGTTAAATATACAGAAGAATATTTTTTTGATAGTCCAACATAATTTTCCATAGAATCTAAAACTTCATTCAAAATTTCGGGCGCAAAATTTTTTTCCAATTTAGCAGCCTGTTCTAATGTAAGTTGGTTTTTTATTTTTTTTATTTCAGAAAATTTTTCTATTATATTTTTTTGAATATTATATAATTTATTATATTCTTCAGTTACATTAACATTAACATTAACATTAACAGCTTCGTTTGCTTGACTTTTTGAAGCATCTGCTTCGTTTGCTTGCTTTTGCTTGCTTTTGCTTCGTCTTGTTGCAGCACTTTTTAATCCACCTAAATGACCAGCAACTTTCTTAATCTCTTTTACTTGATTCCATTTTATCAAATCTCGTTTAAGTTGTTGTTTTATAGGCTCAAATAAAAGCTGTGTAATACGATCCGGAGGTTCCGGATTTAAGTCATTAATATATCTTAAGTAATGTTTTATAAGTCTTCCTGCCTCACTATCTTCTAATGATTCAAAAGTAGATATGATGTCGCAGTATAATATTACAGATTTTTTATTTTCTGCCATACCTTATAAATAAATCAGGCTCCGAGTTTTCGCTTTTAAAAGTTTGCTGTGGAGAAAACAATTTAAGCTACGGCTCGGAGCCTGATAAAATTTTGTATGTCTATTTGTTTTCTCCACGATGCAATAATACAATTTATTTCAATACAAAGTTTTATTTTCCAAATAAAAATTTTTCAAGTGGCTTTATCCGCTTTTCTATTTCTGCTATCCGGCTCCTTAATTCTAATATGGTATGTTTTACCAATTCAACATCATCACTGCTCCTGGCCAACTGAAATCCTTTGTTGTTGCCTGATACGCTTATGATTGGCTCATTATGGCTTATTTCACTTACAATATCTCTTATCCTCCTGTCATTATTTGCGTTGTAATGCCATCCAAGCAAAGCACATAATTCAGGCTTGGTTATGGCCCTGTTATCTTTTAGAAAACCTCTTACTTTTTCAACTGCCTCCTCACGGTTTTTAATATTTGGTTTTTCGAATGTTATTTGTAGTTGGTTCATTTTTTAGGTGGTTTGTTGAATTAAATTATGATTATGCCGTAAGTCTATGTGTTGATTTTTCCTGTGATAATTTATTTTGAAGTGTGATGTCTGCCTTACTGAATATCACCCTTAAATCATTTGTTTTAACACCGTTATAATTTCATAAAGATTAATTAACACCCCTTTAGCTTGTCTCCTTGTTGATTCAGATTTTATTTTTGATAAGTAAAAAAGGATTTCCTCCCTACTTACATCTTCCGGCTTCTTTTTCAAATACCCACAATATCTTACATAGGAATCAAAAATAATCATGTAAGTATTTATTGAATTGGGTTGCAATTCCCTTACCCTTAAGACAGATAAATAAATTTCTCTCAAATTTTCGTAAACCATAAGTGTTTGATTATTAAATTAGATTCATAAATACTTTCGTTATGGGCAATACTACGAACCGACAAACAAAGACGGTTGAGCCTTAATAGTATCAGTTCGTTTGTTACCATAATTAACGTGTTTTTCGTTTATTTCAAATCCTATAAAGTTTCTACCCTCTTTTATAGACATTGCACATTCTGTACCGCTACCAGCAAAAGGAACTAAAATAAGGTCGTTTGGTCTGCTACTAATTAAAATTAGTTCCCTTGTTAGCTTTTCAGGTTTTGGAGTGTCGTGGTCGTGGTTTCCAGTTTCATAGTTTGGTATTCTAATAACATCACCATAAAAGCGGTCATTGTTAAATGGTCTGCGTAGTTCTTCGTGTTGTCTGCGTAGTTCTTCGTTCCATTTCTGCAAATCTTCGTATGGCATTAGGTCAATAAATTCTCTCAATTTGTTGTATTTGCTTTGTTCAGGCAAACTTGGTTGAGTTGGATAATTGAACCAATGAGCAACAGCAGTTGTCGATATGTCAAATAGTTCAGCGATAAAAGTATAATTCACATTTGCCTTTTGCCTTTGCTTATTCATATACTCTTGTATTGGTATCATTGATGTTTGTAACATAGCATTTAATCCACTACTATCATTGCCATTTCCATACATCAGTAATCTTTCAGTAAGTGGTGCAAAGGTTCGTAAATCAGGATTAAAGCGTATTTGTTGCTTATGGTCGTTTGTGTTTTCCCATACCAAACTATTCAATAAATTAAAATGCTTATCTAAAATAATTTGAGCATATGCAATATTTTTAGCATCTCCATACCAGTAAGGCGTTCCGTTATCAGCTAAAACTCTTTTACATTCTATTGCCCATCGTTCTACATCTTGCAGGTAATCGTCAAAGGTTTTCCAAACAAAGTCAAAATCTCCTTTTACTTTATAGTATGGTGGGTCTGCAATAATTAACTGAACTGATTTGTCAGCAAGTTTATTATTCATCCAATCATCGTGATATATTTTATTTACTTCCATTTTTAAAATCTCATGTTAAATACCGTACTGCCCATAACAAGGGTTTTGCAAAAGCAGGGCATTGGTGGTATATTGAACATTTGTACTACTATTAAACATTGTGCTAAACTTGAACTTTTGTGCCTTGAAGCCCTGCCATCGCAAAGCCGCAAAACGTTATAGGCAATAGGGCAGACGTGCTTCGTTTCAACATTTGTGGAAGAAAAAAAGAAAAAATGCCCCACGCTTCTTTTTGTTTTTTCAAAACAATTTGGTTTTGCAATACTCATAAAATTCAGCGTTTATTTCGTTACCTATAAATTTTCGTTTATTGTTTTTAGCCGCTATGCACGTTGTTCCGCTTCCCATAAAAGGGTCATAAACAATATCGTTTTCATTGCTCCAACTTAATATGTGTTTTTCTGCAAGTTCATAAGGGAATATTGCAGGGTGTTTGCTTTCATTTTTCACATTAGCAATTTCCCAAACATTCCCAATCATTTTTGTATCAGCAACCGTATAAATTCCTTCTTCGTTGTAATTGTGTTTTGATTTAGTTGCTCTGTGCTTTTTTACTTTAGTTCCTGCACATTTGCTTTTTACCTTTATAGGGTTAAATGTTTTAGGCTTCCCCTTACTAAATACAAACATATATTCAAACTCTTGCTGATACCTTGTGCTTTGTGTTGGAACTGGGTTTGGCTTTTTCCAAATCATTGTGTCGTGCAAATTCAATCCGTTTTCAAAAAACGAATATGCTTGTTTAAATGAAGTAAGCGTTTCACTACCCTTCTTTGTTTGGTCTGCAACTATCCAAACTATTACCCCACCTTGTTTTAGAACCCTGCAAAGTTCATTACATATTAAATGAAACATAAACTTTGTGTCGTGTCCATAATTTCGCATATCGTCATAAGGTGGTGATGTTACAACCAAATCAATACTTTCTGCCTCCATCGTTCTTAATGTAAGCAAACAATCATTGTTAAATATTTTTCCCTCACTTCGCATTTTTTCTTTTTTTCTTTAGTGCTTCGTATGAACATTTGTGCGTTAAAGCCCCACTGCATACAACATAGGGCTATATGAAAATTTTAAAAAAGGCGTTTCTGCATCACCGAGCAGTAGTGCTTTTAATAAACTTTTCCCTATGTCCGAACAGTATCTCATTTAATCCTTTTTTAAAACTTCACATAGCCCCGAACCGTTACTGGCAAGCTCTACATTTGTGCTTCGATTGGACATTTCGGTTCAGTTTTAAATAATTTTTTTTCCTCCCCTTTTAAGAACACAAAGAAATGAGCAATTACATCAACAGTCCATCCATTCCCAAGCATCCTGTATCGTTGGGTATCACTAACACCGTCTGTATATCCTACTGGCACAGTTTGAAGCCTCTCACATTCAGTTGGTGTTAATCTTCTCAATCTTCTATCACACATTGAAGTCAAAACCGCCTTGCCATTTTCATCTCGGTTTCTTTCTCCAGTAGCCAAATAAGCATCAGGTGTAAGCGTATTGGCTTTGTTTCCCATTATCTCACAAATGATATTGTCTTTGGTTATTGCGGTTGTTAAAGTGTTCATCTTTTCAAAGTCAATTTCATTTATCTGTTTTTTCTGAAAGGGCGTATGGTCTTTGCCTTTTGCCATACTCTCTTTTCTTAGTTGTTTTGCCTCGTCTGTTATTCCAAATTTTAAACAGCCTTTTAGGTTCTCAATTAGTGTTGTGCTGTTATCAATAGCCAGTTGTCCGCTTTGGTTTTTCAATGTAATTGTTCCACTTTTCAACGGGTCTATTTTTGCTTTAATACCAAGCGTTGCAGCCTTTTCAATTCTTGCCAAAGCCTTGTCGGTTAAATAAAACTTATCCGGCACATTGTCTTCTAAAACATCTTGCAGTAAAACACCCTGGTCTTTTGGCTGTGGTATGTCTGCAACCATATCACCAAATAATCCGTAGGGCTTTTCATTTATGTTTGTCCAATACAGGCGAACACGATTTTGAGCCGAAACCAAAGAACTGTTTATTTCAATCGGTGCTACTTTCATATATTGGCTAATTACCAATTCGTGTTCTTTCTTCATTCTCACGTTTTCTAAGAAAAACCATTTTGGATTACACTCTTTAATCAATCTCACAAATTCAAAAAAAAGTTTACTTCTTGGGTCTTCAAAGTTTAATCCTTTGCCAGCAAATGAAAATCCCTGACAAGGACTTCCGCCAATAATCAAATCTATTATAGGCAAATCAGCACCTTTTACTTTCGTTACATCGCCCAATTGGATAGTATTTGGAAAGTTCTTTTGAGTTACTTGTATTGCATATTTATCAATTTCAGCAGCGTAATACTGCTTTACTTTAATTCCTGCTTTTTGTAGTGCTAATTGTCCGCAGCTCATTCCATCAAATAAGGAAAGAACACAAAGACCCTCCGCACAAAAATTATTTAAAACTGTTTCCATCTTCGTATCAAAATTTGTTTTTAATTAACCGAGCCAGCCAGTAACACGGGTTTTGCGTCATTTGGTGGCATTGGGCTTTGTGCAAACTTGGAAGCTGTGTAGTAGCCACCAAACGAACGCAAAGCCCGAATCCGTTATAAGCAAATTAAATTTTATGGAGAGTGATGGTGTATTTAGCACCTTCTCCACGTTCAACTCTAATTTGTTCAATATACTCTATCAATTCTTGGTGGTTATTCGCTTCTGCGTATTTACTACCATTTACATAAATTACATAATCAATTGAATTGGGTTGCAATTCCCTTACCCTTAAGACAGATAAATAAATTTCTCTCAAATTTTCGTAAACCATAAGTGTTTGATTATTAAATTAGATTCATAAATACTTTCGTTATGTGCAAGTTTTATTTTAATTTTTTCCCACCGCACATTGGTTTTTTCAAAACCATTAGGAAAAGAGAGTCGGTTGTTGTTCATAGTTCGTTATTAATATTTCGGTTCGTCTGTTTTTCAGGTTCTGTCTTTCTCCTACTGTAATCAAGTTTAGGTGTCTTTCTTTTGCCTGTTCAATTATAAATGGGTGGTCAAACTCACTTACTGCAAACTTACATTTTGACTGTATAAGCAAATTAAATAAGTCGCTACTATCTTGTTCTGTAAATGAGTGGCTGTAATTATCTCCTGTTCCCAAATATGGGGGGGCGCAATAAATAAAATGCTGTTCTTCTGTTTCTCTTATCTGAAAATTATTAAAGAACTTTCTAAAATCAACATTCATAAATTGAACTCCACTAATCAAATCAAATGTTTTATCAAGTAATATTTTAAAATCTTCCGTTGTTCTTCTACCACAAGCAGCAGCTCCATAACTTAAATTATACCCTCTACCATTAAGAACAAAATTGCTTAAAAATAAAAATCTCATTGCTTTTTTAAGTGGCTCATCTTCTTTATGTTTTGACCAGTGTTTTGATAAGTCTGAATGGTATGGAGTTATTTTATAAAGTTCCATTAAATCTTCTTTTTGGTTTAAAACAACTTGATACAAGTTAAAAACATCCGCATCTAAATCATTTACAATATTGTGTTTTACTTTTGGTTTATTAAAAAACATTCCGCCAGCCCCAAAGAACGGTTCTACATAAATTTTGTGTTGTGGAAAATACTTTTGTATATCCATTGCTATTCTTTGTTTATTTCCTAATCTTAATAAAATCATAAATTGCCATCGCTAAAAAATTAAAATAAAACCAGACACATAACAGCACCTATACGCAATTTTCCCACCGCACAAAGCCGACACACAACTGCGTATAGCTACAAACCGTTATGTGCAATTTTCTTTTTCATTTTTTTTATCCAACGCTCAAATGATTTAATGATTTTTTGAACGGGTTATACTCATAATCTTCCCAACTGCAAGAATTGAATATTATTCTGTTATTTACATATCGTGTATATGCTTTCTGATACTTATCTGATTTGTTGTAAGGCATCACAAAAGGTTTGCAACCTAATTTCCGTAAGAACTCAACACGATAATAATCTTGTTCTGGTGTTGTGTCAAATCCAATTAGGACAAAAAACTGCATATGTTCACAGGGTATTCCCCATTTATTACATCGTTCAATACCTCTAATAATTACTTTTTCGTCTTTGAACTGGTCCCACGCAAAAGTTAAGTATCGTTTGTTGAATTTAGAATTATAGTATTTCACTTTTGCCAATGCTTCGGCTTGTCTATCCGAAATTATGCGAATATTTAAACCTTGAACAAAACAAACTTTCAAATCAAGTTCAGCTATTCTATTCAAATTCGCTTCCCAATTAGTACCACCAAAGAAATCGTTATCTAAAAGAATCAAGTTTTTTCCGCCTGATGGGTTAGTGATAAGTTCGTCAATTGTATTGTAATTGTATGGTCTGCCTTCTTTTGTAGGAACACAACAAAACTCGCATTTAAAGCGACATCCTTTCATTGAAAATCCGTAATGAAAAGGAGTGTTTGGGTATATTTCCCAATCCATTGGTGCGTTTTCAATTTCAGCAGGTAGTTTATTATGAAAGTCAATTCCAGTTCCACCAATTACCATATTATCGGGTATTTGTGGCATTTCTGAAAACTTAAATATCTTACTTGCATAAATTTTGTCGTATTGACTTGCAAACAATATACCCTCATACCACT
>ERZ761584.89-NODE-89-length-35946-cov-22.697278_pt1 | contig 35946 bp, 64 predicted proteins | sample MGYA00512168_ERZ761584 | MGnify/ENA primary metagenome ERZ761584 (study PRJEB28899, sample SAMN03785564) | bioreactor sludge metagenome | biome: EBPR Sludge; feature: EBPR Bioreactor; material: 0.22µm filtered reactor supernatant | place: Saint Lucia: Queensland...
CTAGTCTCCACGGATTATTCCTGGACGACATTAGCAACGAAGACGATAAACACCTCAACGGGCGACAGGACGGACATTTACGTCCCAGTTTCCGCATTGGCCGGGTTCCAGGAGGCTTACGGGTGGAGCTACCGCGTGGAATTGACCGGCTCCGGCACCTCATCTCCGGAAGTTTCCATGATTGAAACCACCTATGACGAAGGATTCAACGATTAAGACCGTAGAAAACGACTTTAAGGCGGACATCCCGGAAGGCGGGGTGAACACCGTCACGACCCAGTTAGTCCCGGGTTATTCTGACGAAAAGATGCTCATCGGTGCCCAGACTCGCGGGGGATCGTCTTCGGGGGAATACGGCCTAGCAACCGATACGTCCACGCAGTCCGTCTCCGCCACTTCCACGGCTGACGGAACCCTCGGAACGATAACCGTTTCGGGCGGGATAACATCAGGTACGAACTCCATAATCGTCCCCACGACCGGGGTTTACAGGATAATCGCCGGGGCAAGGTGGGCTTCCGGGGCCGACGGGAACCTACGTGGCATAAGCGTCACCGCAAGCGGGACTTTCATAACCCCCATGCAGGACATCCGACCGATACTTTCCGCCAACGACACGTACCTCTGTTGCTCGGGAGTGGCCCAGCTTTCAGCCAACGATTCCATCAAGCTCCGGGTATATAACGGGGACTCGTCTTCCAGGGATTGCATAGCGCGTCGGCTTTCGGTCGAGAAAATAGCGTAGCGGTATTGATTACGGGGCTTTTTGCGTAAGATAAATTTAACAAACCATTATGGCAGACACTTCCCCCAGCTCCATCGCGCTCAACCCCAACGGCCAGGCGGCTTCTGCAAATTCGTCCCCGGTCACCCCAGCCACGGACTCTTACCCAAACACGTCCTATGCCCCGTTCTGGGAGCCTATGCCCTCCGGAGGCTCGCTACCCAATGTCGACCCGGCAGGAAACCTCTCCACGCGCACCCAAATACTCACCGACGAAGGCGGATACCGGGCGAACTTCGCCAACTCCTCCTTGGCGGTCACCATCGGCACCTGCACTTTCACGAACGGAAGCGCCAACGTAACTGGTACCGGTTTCGACACGGTTGACCTGCACGTCGGTGACTACGTTTACCTCACGTCTGACGGAAACCAGTTTGCGGTCCAAGTTGACGAATTGACAGACACGACTATTACTCTTTCCAGTGCTTACCAAGGAACTAGCGGTACGGGGGCGGCTTCCCGACAGTACCTCAACCTGAAACTCGGCACGGGAACCTCCCACTCCGTCTCTGGAGGCATCGTCACGCTTACTTCCGGCTCCACGAACTCCGCCATCATCGAATTGGAGCGCGACGTGGACTACCTCCCGCTGGTAAAGGTGGGCCAGTTCTCCATTTCCCAGCGCATCGCCAACCAGAACATCTACTACGGCTTCTACGACGAGAACTCCGGGAACGCCGCGCGCTGGTACTATTGGTTCGATTTCAACGGCACTACGAACACGGCGGTTCAATGCGTATGCGCCTGGAATCCCACGACCGCGCCTTCCGGCGGAGAAATATCCGCTACGACCGTAACCCTCCCGGCGGGCGTAACCACCGCCGCCTCCAACACGTACCGCATTGAAGTCCTCAAGGACCGGGTAGTCTTTTATATCAACGAAATCCCGGTCCGCACGGAACGCTCCGTTGTGCCGCACCCGACGGACTTCCTCACGTCCACCTGCCGCATCGCCAACGGGACGGGAGCCTCAAGCACCAACGTGGTCATGAACTACGACGGCTGCTCGAACTTCAACGTGGCCTCCGTTGAGAACCCGTCGAACCTGATGGCCATCACCAACCCGAACGTCCCAGCGCAGGACGACGTGGTTTACAGCGTCGCTGGCGTCATCACCATCAACACGAACCTCGCTTTCATCGACTGCACGCAGTACCGCGCCATTTCGGTGCAGTGCGTCTCGATGGGAACATCTGGCGTAGTGACTCCGGCTTTCTCCAACGACGGCGGTACGACTTGGGTCGGCGGGGCGCTTATTCCCTCCGCAGGAGGTGCGTTAGTTACTACGTTCAATGCCGCCGGTCTTTGGGTCGTCCCCGTCACCGGTAAGCTGATGCGCCTTCGCCTCACGACCGCCACGACGGCAGGTACGACGACTCTCCGCGCTTCCGGGATGCACCAGATTCCGAACATTATTCCAAGCTCGCTGACGGTAACCGCCTCCAACCTTTCTTGCAACAACTCCCAATGGGGCGGCCAGACGCCGTTGAACCCGGCCATGAACGGCTCTACGAACCGAGCCGTGGTCGTAGGTATCGGAGGCCCAACCTCCAACACGGACTATTCGGCCCAGGCTTGGGCAGCCGCTTCCGGTTCCGGCGCGGTCATCGCTGAAGCCAACGGCCTTGGTCTCGGAGCGGCTTTCGACGTGAACCTGACGGCATGGACGGCGGGTTCCTCGACGGGATTGGACATCTACCTCCAAGAGTCCCCGGACAACGGCACGACCTACTACGACATCTGGCAATGCGAGGCGCTGACCGCCGTCAGCCGCGCCCGCATCCCCGCACTCCCAATCGGAGGCCGCCGACGTATGCGCTGGGTGAACCGTACTGGCGCTGCTACCACGGCCACGGTCACCGTCACGGCGATGGAAGTGTCCGGCCTCCCCATCAAGCAGGTGCAATGGTTCGACCGCACGGCCAACGTCACCAGCGGAACCGCCGCCTTGGGCAACGGTGCGGCCTATGACATCGCCGGTTGCAAGGCAATGACGTTCGCAATGCAGACCGGAACCGCCACGGGGGCCGCGTCCTTCAAGATTCAGATGTCTATGGACGGCTCCAACTGGTACGACGCCAGCGCCGCCGTTTCCTGCCCCGCCTCCTCCATGACGCCAATCCCGCTCACGTCCGGGGTTTTCGGACGCTTCGCCCGGTTCGTCTGTACGGTCGCCGGAACCTCCGCCCTCGTCACGGCGGGACACATCTACGGCACTAACTAACAACCGCTATGGCTTTCATAAGGACGGAATCCCCAGACGCGCAGACCGGATACTCCCCAACCGTGAGAATCCGGGACATGGCGGACAATTCCCTTGTCGTCACGGACGGGGCCATGTCCGAGGTGGGGGACGGGGCATATAAGTACGATTTCTCAACCGCCGTCAGCGGCCATGAGTATTCCATCCGGGTTGACTTCGGGGCGTCCTTCACGAATCCCAACAGCCGCTACCGCTGGGGTTACCACAAGGAGGGATCGGCCGGAGGGGCTTCCGCGCAGGAGGTTTGGGAATACAACATCGCCAACAGCCCGTCCAGTTCCGCCGGTGACAAGCTCAACAAGCTCCCTGTCGGAGTCGGTATCCTCGGACAGATGGGTAAGACCAAGTTCGAGATGGAAAAGGAGAAAGAATTGCTGGATAACGTGAAGAAGATTGCGGGGGACGTGGACGAATTGAAGAAGAAAGAGACCGTAATCGAGCGCGAAATCGAGCTTCCCGACCTTTCTACGCCCATCGTGCAGAAATTGGAGGAAATCGGGCGGAAAATGAAGCAGGAAATCAAGGACGGCGTGCGTTCGGAGGTTCTGACCGCCGTTGACGAAGCCGTTTCCGCCACTCTTGAACGCGACGAGGACGAATCTATGGAAATGGAGGCCGCAGAAGCCATCAAAAATGCCATTTCCGAGATGGAAAGCGACAGCGCGTCAAAGCGCATCGCTGAACTTTCCGAATCCGTTGCCAAGGCGTTAGAAGAGAATAGGATGATGAAAGAGGAAAACGCCAAGCTCATGGAAAAGCTCTCCAAACTGAAAGAAACCCTCGCTTAAATATGGCACTTACCGCCGAACAGACCCAGGGGCTGCAAGACCAGTACAAGAAACTCCGTTTGGGAGGCATGGACGCCGCTTCCGCGCAAGCGAAGCTAAAGGAATCCATGATTTCCGCCGGGGTTTATGATACTGCCAGGTCCGCTTACCAATCCCAGGCGAATACAACGGAGGACTCCATTGCAATTCCTGTCGCCAAAGCTCCTTCTGTCACTCCGTACAAATCCGATGGTAACTACTCTGTTGAGCCGGTAAAAGACCTTGGGAAAATAGAGCGTCCGGCAAAAAGGAAGGATGATAATTATTCGATCCTTTCAGTTTCAGATGGCTCTCCTTCCGTTTCCCAGCCTGTAAATTCAGCGTCTCCAGTAAACGTATCTGCCACTCCTAGGGGTTCAGCGGCACGATCGGCGATAGTTCCATCCGCGCCATCTCCAGTCGCAGCGGAACCTTCCGGCGCAACCGGACAAACCATACCGGAAAAGCCCGTCCAGCCTTCCGCAACGGTAGCTCCTAAGGTCGAAACGACAAAGACTGCGGAAGACCGTTCCAAGGAGATTCTCACGAACTTGCAGGAGGGACAGAAGAGTTCCCCGCAGCTTTTCCAGGACTACGACACGTTTAAGGGTGCCTACGGCTACGAAACCAAGCCCGCCGAGGAAAAGGCGCAGTTAGACGCCTTTTGGAACGCCCAGAACAAGAGGACGCCCGACCAGCTCATAGATATGGCTTTGTCGGGGCAGGACTTGACTCCCTATAAGGGAACTCCCGAGTATATCACCGCCTCCCGTATCGGAAAGGCGGTTTCGGGTTATTCCAAGATGACCGCCCCACAGCTTTCCGAGGCTATGGGTTCGATGGAAGCCGACCTTTTGCCGGGTTCCAAGGGTTATGCGGTGCTTTCCAAAGCAAATCCCCAACTTGTAGCGGAAGCCGAGAGGATTAAGGACGCCAACCGCCGCTCCGGGATCATTTCCTTTGATGAGAACGGAAAGCCAAAGACGAACCGGGTTCCCGACGCCGAAGTGACGATTTCCGACTCCATTACGTCCGACGTTGACTCTACGGCGGTTCCTACGCTCGCGGCGGCCCTTGGAACCCCTGAAATCACAAAGGCCCGCGAGAAGGCCAGCGCCACGAAAGACGAGCTGAACGGCCTATACGATACCCTGGAAAGCGTCGAGGACGACGTGCGGGCAGAATTGAAGGGCACTGGAGCCACGGAATCCTACATACGCGCACTCATTTCCGAGCGAACCAAGCCGCTGATGAAGCAAGTCAACAGCCTTGAGCGGCGCTATGCCAACGAGGCGGGGGATTTGAAGGCTTTGACGGAATCAGCCACTGACAGTTTCAAGTATTCTTGGCAGCTTGCCAGCGAGGAACGGCAGTCCGCCCGAGAAAAGGCGCTCATAGCTTACAAGAACAGCCTTGAGGCGACCGGGAACAAGACGGATTTGGTCGATTTGGGCAACCAAAAGGTGCTTATCGACAAGGCGACCGGTAAGGTAATAACTTCTTTCGACGTTTCCAAGCCGCTGACTGACAAGTTCGAGTTCCGCACGGAAACGGATAACTTCGGCAACCAGACGACGGCCATCTTCGACAAGCAGACCGGCAAGAAGATTTCCGGAGGCGGCGAAGGCGTTTCCGCTGGCGGTTCCAGCTATTCCGAAGCGGTTTCCTACCTCGCAAACGCAGGTTACGAGACCACCCCGGCCATCGTCAAGACCTTGGCGGGTAGGACGATGGACGAAGTTCGGGCCATGTACCCGGTAAAGGAGGGAATGACCGTATCCGGGAAGCCGCAGACGGAGGGGCAAGTATTGGCTACCGGCTTCGCGGAGCGTATCGGCAGGGCCTCCAATGGGATTTCTAATCTGGAAAGCTATCTTTCCAGCCTTAATCCCGCCGAGTTTTACGCCTATTCGTCAAAATACGTCCCGAACCTCGCAAAGCCAGAAAAGTTCCAGAAGTACGAACAATTCGCCCGCGAGTTCATTACGGCGCAGCTCCGTAAGGAATCCGGTGCGGCGATCTCCGACAGCGAGTTTGAGACCGCCCGTAAGCAGTATTTCCCGCAACCGGGAGACTCTAAGTCGGTAATTGACCAGAAGCGCAAGAGCCGCGAGGCGGCTTATCAGAACATGGTTACCGCAACCGGGTTGAAAAACTTTAACCCGTCCCCGGTCGAAAACGTCAGCGGTCAGACCAACAAGGCACAGTCTTTCCGGGTCGTCGGTTCGACGCAGGACAACGTGGCACAGCTTAAGCAGCTCGCCAGGAAGAACCCAATTGACGCGGGGCCGAAGTATAACAACCTCGGGGGAATCACTTTCCGTGGCGCGAACGGAAAGCAGATGCCGTTCGTTGAAACGATGAAGAAGGCCGGTATACAGTTTGAAGAAGGCGGGGCTCGCGGCGTTGGTGGAAAGGAGGGTGGGACATACGTCAAATTTAAGACGGTCGGTGACGGGATGGACGCCTATAACCTTCTCTGGAAGACGAAAGGATTTCAGTCGCTTACCGTGAAAGACGCCCTGACACGCTGGGGAACCGGTAATGTCAATCTTCCCGCTGCCGTTATGTCAGGAAAGGTGTCCGATGCTGACAAGTCCACCATCTCGAAGCTCAAAGCCCTGCAGATATCCAAGGAGTCCCCGGCGATGTTCCAGTACCTGAAAGACAACGGATTGCTTAAAAACCTCTAAGATGGCCGCAAAAACCTATAGCGCGGACGAAGTGTTCTCCATCATGGACTCGCTCCAAGGTGGGCAGGACACGCAAGAACCAGCTTCCGTTTCGGAAACCCAGGACTTGAACATGGAACAACCCGCGTCGGATGATTATTCCGTCGAGGGGCTTATGGACGCCACGCAGTCGAAAGATAATGTAGAAGGATACAAATCCGCGAATTTCCCGGAATATACTGGAGACTGGCGGTCGAAAGTTCGCGAAATCGTAGCTCGTCCGATAATCGAGGGTGCGAGGAATCCGAAAGAGGCACTAAAAGGATCCGCGAAGAGCGTTGCTAAGACGATATTCAACATGGGGAGACTTGGCGAGTCGGCTTTTGAGGAAACCGTCGGGAAAATCCCCAAGATTTGGGGGGGAAACGCTTTAGGAAGGAGCGAAAAAGACCTTGAAACCGAGATGAAGATTTTGCAATTTTTGAGCGCTGAAAACCCGGCGCAACAATTCGGAGCTTTCGCCGAAGGATTCGCAGAGGCGGTTATCCCTGGAACGCTCGCGACAAAGGGGGTTTCTAACGTTTCTAAGGCTAAAAACATCGGAAAGGTTGGAACAGCCGCGCTTGAGATCGGTACGCAAGGTGCCGTCGCCGGTGCCCAAGAGGCCGTCGCGCAGGGCGAGTTCAACCAGGAAGCAGCAAAGGCCGCACTCGTTGCGGCAGGAGCTACCGGTGCTTTTGAGGGTCTCGGCGCCACCTGGAGGGCGTTTAAGGGCACTCCGTTGCGCGAAGAGCTGACCGCTAACGTCCTTGGCCCGTCTAAGGGGATGGCTAAGCAGTTCGACGACGCTTCCGAAGGATTGGTGACTATAGCCGAATCCATCCCTGGCGGTCAGGCCAAGATCGCCAAGGAACTGTCAAAGCAAGGAGGACGAGAGGCTTACACGCAGCTTGCGAACCGTGCCACGCAGATGCAGGACGGTATATGGGCTGACCTTACGGACAAGTTATCCGGGATTACAGCAAAAGCCCGCACTACGGAGGCCGGTGAGGCAATCGGTCTCGCCAAAGAGGCGCTTTCTACCCAGCCCGGCAACGAAGCGCGCAAGGCTTTGCTTGAGCTTGAGAACCTTGGGGCCAAGAACGTGAAGGAAGGACTTACGCCGCTGGAAATGACGCGGGTCAAGATTCTCTACACCCAGGCGGAAAATATGTATAACGCCTTGGGTGCGGAAGTTAAGGGAATGTCAGCCGACGCCCTTAGGGACGTTCGCAGCGCCTTGAAGGACAGGATTGAGAAAGAGGCAGCAAAGTCCGGGGTTACCGGGATCGACGACCTGAACGCGCAGTATGGCAAACTCGCCGCAGCCAAGAACATGCTTGAGAACAGGAAGCTGGATTACGTCGCGTTTACTGGCCGACAGATGCGCGAAACCGTGCTGCAAAAGGCCGCACGCGCCTTGATGGAACTCCCTATTGTCAAACAGACCATAACGCAACCCGCACAAACGGTAGCGGCAATGATTGGCAAGGGCATCCGTTCAGACAAGGTTAACGTCTTGGAGGTCGAGAAGCAAATCCCGTACATGCTCAACGAACTTAAGAAGCTCGGTCTTAAGCAATCGGAGTTCAAGGTCGCGGAAGCCGCCATAAAGTCCGCCATCCGTTCCGAAGCCGTCAGGCAGGAACAAGAATACCGAATGAGACAGTCCGGCGAGCTGCCTAACGCTTAGTTATGCCGACCTATACCCAGCGATCTATCCCCTCAACTTCCTGGTCTCCACGCCCGGTCGCCGGTACGTCGATGGCCTACGACAACTCCCAAGCCTACGACAACGCTTTCTTCTACGACGGCACCATGTTCCCGATTCCTACCTACACGACCCGCTCCGTACCGTCCACTTCCTACACAACCCGCGTAATCCCAGCGTAACATGGTAAATTTCCCCACATCTCTCGATTCCCTGACGAATCCCACGTCCGGGGATCTGATGAACAGCGTCACAGTACCCCACGCGACGCAACACGCCAACCTCAACGACGCCGTGGAGGCTTTGGAAGCGAAGGTAGGTGTGGACGGTTCCGCCGTAACGACCTCCCTTGACTACAAAGTGGCGAACAAACAGGACGCTTGCGTCGCCCAATCCTCGAACTTCACCGCCGCCGTCCACGGGAACTACATCGTCACTGGTACTGCCACCGTCACCGACCCCACCCCGGAAGCGGGCCACGGGTATACGTTGCTTGTCCGCAACGGCACGGCTACCGTCGGAGGTACGGCATATTCGGTCGTCAACACCCGCATCGAGCGCACCTATCATTCCGGGGCCTGGTCAAACGCCGTCTGGTATCCCATCACGGGAGGGGAAGGCACCGCCGGACAGTACCTCGCTTCCGGGGGCTCCGGCACCGCCCCGAGTTTCGGCTCCAACCCGCAACCGCTCAATAACGCGATTACGGCCACGGCGAACGCCGCCACCGTCCCCGTGACGAACGGGACGACCAGCGTCACCAACAACTCCGCAGCTACCCTCACCATAACTCTGACGACATCCGGGGCCTTGGACGGCCAAAAGACGCTCGTCCGCGTCTACGACTTTTCCGCCGTGGCGCAGACTATTACCTGGGTCAACACGGAAAACTCAACGGTCACCGCCCCCACGACCTCCAACGGCTCCACCACGCTTCCCCTGACGGTCGGGTTCCAGTATAACTCGGCAACCTCCAAATGGAGGGCAATAGCATCCGCATAATATGGCAACGCTCTACGCGCAGACGACGCAAAATACGTTTTCCAACTTCAACTGGAACGGGGCCAACGACAACTACGCCTGGTCTTTTAAGCCGTCCGTTACGGGTATTCCCACTAGCATCACCATTAACCTCGCAGGAATTTCCGGGACTCCTACCGGAAACCTCTACATCAAGGCGGACAAGACAGCCGCATCCACCACCTACGGAACGGCCAGCTCCGTTACTTTCACGGGCTCGGGAGACAATATTTTTACGATTACCGGCGGGTCTCAAATAACGGCCAACACGGAGTACTACGTCTATTTCCAACGCACGTCCGGATCCAGCGCATACCCGCAAATCAGGTACAACACGTCCCTTACGAATTACGTCACGTACAGGTCAACGTCATCGAACGTCGACCCGTCCACGGTTTGGTTTTCGTACGACATAACCATGACGATAAGTGGAACGACGGCTACCAACTCGAACATGTTACTTTTCTTCTAAGCCATGATACAGAATTACGAGACAATCGCCGCCGGGACTTACGTCCTTATGGAGTCTGCCGAGCAACCGGCAATTTCCTGGGAATGCCGCACCGCTTCCGGAACTAAGAAAATCGCCATACTGTCGGAAGACTCCGCGAACCTGACCGGGTTCCTTGAGATGGACGGCTCCCCTTCTTGCAATACGATGGTTGCCTGGCTAAAGCAATAGTATGCGCGTCCTCCTCTACAAGCCCACCTCCCCATCCGGCAAGCTGATTTGCTGGTGGACCCACTCGAAGTATTGCCACGTCTCCATCGTCGCCAACGGGGTTGAATGGGAGACGACCAAGGCTTACGGGGTGAGAGGGGTAGTCCCACGGAGCAACTACGCCGAATCCGTCACGATAAACGACGCCGTTGCCGAGTTGAAGGCCGAGGAATACATACGTGCGAAACTTGGTGTTCGTTACGGGATAGCCAACATCCTGCGGTTCGTTTTTCCTTGGATTCACGAGCAGAAGCGGCAGGACATCTGTTCCACGCTGGTTTGGGGGGCGCTCCGCTCCGCCGGTCTCCTTCCTTTCTCGGAAGACATAGTATCTCCGGGCGAAGTGGGGAACGCCGCGAAAGTGATAGCCCACTTCTTGCAAAAGCAATCCGCGTAGTTATAGTCATCCCGTATTAACCGAAACAAAATGGCGAAACTCTGCAAGGCTCCCAAGATGACGCTTAAGAAGGCCGCCGTCAAGGCCCTGTATAAGGCCCCGGTGAAGTCCATTAAGCGCAAGTAACATGGACGGTCGCAAGTTGTGGCTCCCGGTCACCGCCGTCATAGCCCTTCTTGGAACGGTTTTCGGTTTCGGCGTCGCTTGGGCGAACCAATCCGGGAAGATCGAAAGCCAAGAGGTGAGAATCACCAAGCTTGAAATCGCCGTCCAGTCCATAGCCTCCACGATGGACGCGCTCAAGACCAGCAATATCGAGCTTAAGGTCAGCGTCCAGAACCTCACGGAAAAGGTGGGAGACTTGGGCAAGGACATGAAAACCGTCATCACTTCGATTCGCTAATGGGCAAGGAGGGCGACATCATCCGCTTGGAATGCGAGGTCATCAGGAACTCGCATTATCGCGCCCTCACCCCGGAGCAATGGACGGCCTTTTACGCCGTGAAGTTCCGCAACAAGGTCAACGACATACTTTTGAAGACCGGGAAACTCCCGACGGTGGAGCGGATTATTATGGAAATCGACTGCTAATGCGCGTTCTCCTACATACGTCAAAAGACGGCATTTACGAGCATTCCGAAGGGAAGGTCACCCGTTTGGGTATTTCCGAAGTCCTTAAGAAGTACGGCACTTCCGCCATGCTCGCCTTGGACAAGGGCGAGAAAGTGTTTATCGTGAGTGAGAACAAGGAATCGGAACTGAACGACCGGCCCGGGAGCTAACCTTTCCCACCATGCGTCAAGGCAACGTCATTTTCGCGGGGGCTCCCAGCTCCGGCAAAAGCACCACCTTCGACGCTTTCCAAACCGGGCTTGAGAAGTACCCGGAAATCGCCCGTATCATCTTGGAGGGCGGTTTGTTCGGAAAGTCCATCAAGGAAGTCATCGACTCCGGGAACTACCCCACGTTCCAGGAGAGAACCGTCCTACTTCATAGGCAGTACGAAAGACTTTCCCACGACGACGGGGGAGCGCTCCACGACGCCGGGACGGTATCGGCGTGGGCCTACTGCCAAGACCTGCAGGAAAACGTCAGGAAGAGGCTCTCAAACGTCATAGAGAGGCACTTGATGGAGAACGGCCCGCGTAAGGTGTTCGTATTCGAGCCTTTGAAGTACCAGCAGGACGGCCAGCGGCACGAGAGCCCCAAGATTCAACAGGTAATCCATAAGAGAATCGTAGATCTTTGCGAAGGCTTGCAACTGGACTGGGAGCTTGTACCCGCTATGGGCCTTGAGCTTCGTTGTAAATTCATCAAGAACGGCCTCAAAAAATAACCAGTTAAATATGGCGAACAAGCTGGACGGCAAGATCGACATGGAGGCCGCCAAGATTCGGGCGGAAGCGAGGGCGAAAGAAGCGGAAGCCAAGTATAAGCGGCTCCTTTCCCGCTACGGCGCTTTGGAGAGGCAGAACGGGGAACTCTCGGAAGTGTCGGAGAGGAAGTCCAAGACCCACGAAATCAAGGCCGTGAACTCGAAGGTATCGAGCGCCACGGCCCTTTTAGTGGCCTCGGACTGGCACATGGAGGAAGTGGTGGAGCCGGATAAGGTCAACGGCCTGAACGAATACAACCCAGAAATCGCCAAGCGAAGGGCCGAGCTTTTCTTCATCAACGGCATGAAGCTGGTAAAACTGGCTGAAAAGGGCGTCAAGATCGATTCGATAGTCATAGGTGCCATAGGTGACTTCTTTTCCGGGTACATCCACGAGGAATTGAAGGAAAACAACGCCCTATCTCCCGTTGAGGCCATGATGCTTTTTCGGGAGACCTTCATTTCCGGGATAAAGTACCTCCTGAAAAATTGCACCTACGACATAACGGTCGTTTGCAAGGACGGGAACCACGGACGGCAGACGGAAAAGATACAGGTCTCAACGAGGACGGAGAACAGCAACGAGTGGTTCTTGTACCACATGATTAAGTGTGAGTTCAAGGACTGCCCACGGGTCAATTTCATTATTGAGAGGGGTGAATACACCTATTTGAAAGTCTACGACACCACGCTAAGGTTCTTACATGGGGACAGCATTAGATACGGCGGTGGGGTCGGAGGCATCCATATCCCCTTGCGAAAGGCCATATCCCAGATGGACAAGGCCAAGAAAGCCGACCTTACCGTGATGGGGCATTGGCACCAGCTTGAAAAGTCCAAGAGCTACCTGGTAAACGGTTCCCTGATAGGCTGGAACGCCTACGCAGCGAGGATAAAAGCGGACTACGAGATACCCCAGCAAGCATTTCTTCTTATCGACAAGGACTGGGGCCCTTCCGTCTTCGCTCCAATCCGCGTGACCGATACGAACCCGAACAAGTAGCATTGACTTTCGTCAATCTTGCCTTATCATGCCTTTGCCGCGATAGTTTGACCGAACCTGGCCCCGATTGACCGATGGCTCGCGCCTAGGCTGTCGGATTAATTGCCCAGGAAAACACCCGGCACGAACGGGAAACGGGAGTGAAAACCTCCCTCGCGGCACCTTTTTAAAACCAGTTATGGAGCATATCAAGACCACCCCTCCCAAACTCGGCATCCCTTCTTTCGACATAGAAATGGCGAACAGGCTTTGCGAGGAAGCCGGGAACCCCGGTATCAAGCAATCGGCTATGTTCAAGCTGGCAAAGAGGGTTGCCAAGGATTGTTTCGGCCAGCCGTTCCATATCCAGGTCAAGGCGCTGGAAGATCGGGCCATCAAGCTCCTGCAAGCCTCCAAAGCAGAGACGGAGGAAATCAAGAAGAAGACCCAGGGCCACGTCTTTTCGATGCTGGAATACGAGCCCGCAGAAAAGCCGGACTACCATCCGCACGACCATACGCCCGACGACGCGGCTTAGTTAGCACGAGACGCTTGCCAGCTTCCACTCGTCAAAGGAACGGCATCTATGCGACAAGACTCTCTGGTGAGCAAGACGTATGAGGCCTTCAGTTATCATACGTAATCGGGGGAAAGAGTAGCTTCCCTGAAGGAGCAAAAAGTACCCGTCTCTGGTTCGATTCCAGATGTTGCCCAATTTTGCTCCGTTAGCTCATCGGTCAGAGCGGGCGGCTCATAACCGTTCGGTAGGTGGTTCAACTCCACCACGGAGCACCATTTTGCGAAACAGCATAAAAACCTACCGTTTATGGAAAAGACTTCCTTCCGGATGGACAACGGGCTTGTAGAGGTGACCTACCCAGGCAAAGTCCTGCACGCCGAGCTTTCCGACATCAGGCAGCTCTACGGCGAATCCGTGGCTTACCTTTTGGAGAAACAAGGTGCGGTTGAAATCATCGACGATCCCTCCGGCCCTATCAAGCGTTCCATAATCGTGAAGTAATGGACGAAATCATCCGCTTGCACGCCTCCGCCACCCACCACCTTTCAACCGTGATTGGTTCAAAGGACTACTCCGAAGGAATCCGCCGGGGCATCGTTGCCTTGAAGGCCTTGGAGGATATGATAGAGGCGCTACGCTTAGCCAATAAGCAATAAACATGGAACCGCTCTTGGGAACCCTCTACGCCGTCAACGACGCCGATAAGATCATCGACGCGGACGTAAACGCCATCACCTTCCGGGACAAGCGGCCCCATATCCTTTTGCAACAGACCGACCTCGCCCCGAACGGCGGGGTTTCGTGCTTCTATACCGCCGCCTTCCGCTGCGCCGCCGACGCTTGGCCGCTGGACGCTTCCGAGCGGCCTTTGGCTATCCAGGCATGGAAAAACGGCTGGGCGGCCCTCCTAAGCGATTCTAAGGTGGTTTCCGGGCAAGGCGGGAGGATGGCCGACGGGGTGGACTACGCCCGCAGGGCTTGGAACGCCGCTTTCCCGAACAAGCAAGTGGTTTCCTACCGTGGGAGGTGCCCCAGGTTCGACCAAGACGACGCTACCCATATCGCCTTCTATCGGGCCATGAACTTCGGCTGGATGGTCACCGTGGGCCTCTACGCTTCAAAAGACATCCTCGCGGACATCCTGGACGACGGCATAGTCCAAACGTACGAAAGGGCGGGTTCCGGGGAGTACGGGCATCTCGTGTGCCTTTGCCAAGACGACAAGAAGCGTTGGGAAGATCGGCTGGTGGTCTTGGACAATTACCCCAAGACTTTCGTAAGGAACCAGTATTCCCTTGAAGATTTCGAGAAGAAGGTCGAGAGGGGGCTTATGTTCCCTTCCTACTACCTGTTCTTGCCTAAGTCCTAACGGATGCATGGTTGGGATAGGCCCGGAGGAATCCGGGCTTTCATTTTGTAAAAACGGATACATGGATATTATTATTTGCCCGTTTGGGCATTCTATCTTTTTTCTTTCTTTTTATGGAAAAGCTGACAGAGCGCGACGAGGATAGCCGACTCGTAACCCGTACCATTTCCGACGGACGAGATTGGTACAGAATCAAGTACGACATAGTTAAATACAGCACGTCTAACGAGCGTTGCCTTGAGTCAAAGTTTTCGTTCGTGCAAGCGTGGGACGCCGAAGAGGCCATTCGAGTATTGAAGGAAGTCCTAAAGGTTGAGTGGCAGGAAAACGAAGCCATTGCCGGAAAGTATAAAGACCCCATTATTTCCACCGTCCAGAAGTCTGACGCTGATTGTTTCATCAACAAGGTTGTCACACCGCTTGAGGCAGTGCCGTACAAAGCGTAAAATCATAGTTGTGATAAGCTCGGAGAAATCCGGGCTTTTCTTTTCTTCTTGATTTATGGGGAGAGATTCGTATACTGCCCGCGTCTCCGCTCTTTTCCGTTAGCGTCACCGCGAGAAATCGCGGCGTCACCCGCAAGGGTGGGCGTGTGTCTCAAGAACTAGGAAGCTTGAGAGACCCGCCGACGTAGACGAGGCGAGACGCAATACTCCCCCCACGAAACTTCCTAGCGTGGGGGGTTTATTTTTTTCTGTATGCGTATTTTAGTGGCTTGTGAAGAATCCCAGGCTGTCACGAAAGAATTTCGTGGCCGTGGTCATGAGGCATTTTCTTGTGATATTCTACCTTGTTCTGGTGGTCATCCTGAATGGCATATTCAGGGGGATGTTGTGCCTCTTTTGGCACAGAATTGGGATATGATTATTGCATTTCCACCCTGCACGCACCTAGCAGTTTCCGGCGCGGCTTGGTTTGCGGAAAAACGGGCGGATGGTCGGCAGAAATCGGCAATTGATTTTTTTATGCTATTCGCCAATGCTAATTGTGACAAGATCGTTATTGAGAACCCTGTCGGAATCATGTCAAAGCAATGGAAGAAGCCGAGCCAAATAATCCAGCCGTGGATGTTTGGGGACGAATATAGCAAGAAAACCTGCTTATGGATTAAGGGGCTTCCAAACCTTGTACCAACAAACATAGTAAGCAGTGGTGAGCGAGTTTCTTTTGGTAGCGGAAAATCCATGCCTAAATGGTACGCGGACGCATGGAGGCTTCCGAAGGAAGAACGTGCGAAAATCCGAAGCAAGACTTTTCCTGGGGTTGCTCGCGCGATGGCGGAACAATGGGGGTAATTTGAAATTATGCGCTACGACTTCGACACCAAGATTGCCAAGGACTACGGGGTAGAAGAGGCCATCATGTACTCCAATATTGTTTGGTGGTGCCACAAGAACGCCACTGAAAGATCGGAGGTGCATTTTCACTACGGCCACTATTGGACTTGGAACACCGAAGAGGCGTGGGCTGAGTTGTTCGGTTTTTGGACGATTAAGCAGGTTTCCCGCATACTATCAAACCTTGAAAAAGGAGGGTTACTAGCAAGCGGAGCATTCAATAAAAAAGGTTACGACAGGACGAAGTGGTATCGCCCAACTACCCCTGATTATAAGGAACTGGACGCCAAAAGCCCAAACGGGTTGATGCAATCTCCCAAACGGGCGGATGCATTCGCCCAAACGGGCGCACCAATACCAGATAGTATAAACGCAGATAATAAAACACAGATAAACACAGAATCACAAGTTACTATCGTAACTGTGGCAAAGCCACAAGAATTCGGAAAACCTTGGGTAAATGGAATCTTGGAAGCGATACGCGAGGCGCACGGTTCGGTGGACGGTACGACGAAGGACGGAAGGATTTTCGCTTCCAACTTGGCCAAGAAATTAGAAAAAGCGGGGGTTCCAATCGAAAACGTGCCGGATATGGTCAGAACCGTGATAGCCAAAGTACAAGAGACCGGGAACGCCTACCAAATCGGTCTTACCACTTCCCCACGGTCGCTTTTCCAAAACTGGGCGAAGATCGGCGTAGCCTTGAAAACCAGCCACAAGAAGGAAGAAGTCCTAAACATCCAACAATTCTAACATGAGCGACATCATTATTCACCAGCCTATGGCCCTCGTTGATACCAAAGACGGAAAGAAATACTATATCCTCGCGTCCGATATGGAGAAACTTTCCAAAGTATCGTCAGGGTTCGTTCCTTTGGGAGGTGGTTTTGTTAATATTTTTGAGGTAAAGTCCATGATGCCAGTCGAGATGAACGACATCGAAAGCGCGATTTGGGCCTACCCTAAGGAAAAGCGCGAAAAGATTTTCCGCCACAGAAACGACAAGCTGCTTGGAATTTTGGGGAGAGACTTCAAGGATCCCGCCGAAGTCCATAGATTGGCGGAAACTTTTTAGGTTGCAGGACGCCAGGGACATATTCAAATCTTTCAAATAACCGATATGCTCAACGAATCCTTGTTTTCCAGCAAGACGCCTGAATGGGCGACCCCGCAAGACTTTTTCAACAAGCTGGACGCGGAGTTCCATTTCGACTTAGATCCCTGCTCCACCCACGAAAACGCGAAGTGCGCCCGCCATTTCACGAAAGAGGACGACGGGTTGTCCAAGGAATGGACGGGCAGCGTATTCTGCAATCCCCCGTATGGCAGGGTTTTGAAAAACTGGGTCAAGAAGGCTTACGAGACTTTCGCGGGAGGGGGGGGCGGAATCCGTGGTATTGCTTATCCCAGCCCGTACTGATACCGCCTATTTTCACGATTATATCTACGGCAAGGCGGAAATACGGTTTATCCGTGGCCGGTTGAAATTCGGTGATGGTAAAGGCTCCGCTCCGTTCCCTAGCATGGTATGCGTATATCGGAAATAGATCTATCACTATTGACATCCGTCAACTAATGATTAGACTGCCTCCCGTACCTAACCTTTCTTCTTATGTTTTCCTACGTACGTTCCTACATCGCCGCTCGCAACGTCTACCGCAAGGCCGCTTCCGCCTATCGCGCCAACGGTAACGGTTCCACGGCCCAGGAAATGATCGAGGCTTTCGGTTGGTATCAGAAGCAGCTCTCGGGTCTTCGCCTGGTGCTGGGCCGCAAGAATCCCGTACTGCTTATCGCCGGATAGCGGTAAGGGAATTTCCACCAATAAACGCAAAACCATGAAGTCCGAATTGTTAACTCCGAAATACGACGTTCACGACGCGTTTTCCGACATCATTTCAGCGAAAGACCAACTTGACTCCGACTTGTCGAATTGGAACGGAGACAACGACGGGCCGAAGGAAAAGGCGAATGATCGGTTCGAGAGGGAAGTCCAACGGATTCTCGTGAAGCTCTACGACAATATGCCTCTTGTGCGTCCGTTTCCAGGTTTTTGGGAGTTCCGCAAAAACGCATCAGTAGAAAAATCCTGCTAAACCAAATCCATGAACGAATGTTTTGTTAAGAATGCCACCACGCACCAGCGACTGCGGTATCGTGACGGGAGGATCGGAAACGTATTGTATAAGCTCGACAATTACAGGGTCGCGGTATTGACTCCATGCTATTCGAGGTTTGTGGTGGACATATGGATGTTGGAATTTTGCCTTGAGGTGCTTGAAAAGATTGAACACCCACCCAAGTTTTAACAAAAAACTATGCGCCTCCACCAATTCAAAGGAATGGACGAACAAGACCGCCGCTTACAGCGCAAGGCCGAAATGGAGAAGCGGAGCCACGAGTTCAACGCAAACGTAGGCTGGACTAAGAGCAAGACACACCAAATCCTTAACCTTTCCCGATAATGGAAGCGCAGAAGATCTACGCCGCCCTCGCCAAGTTCGCCAAGGAATGCCCCACGGTCGTCAAGGACGCCGTTAATCCGCATTTCAAATCCAAGTACGCCAGCCTGACGCAGATTCAGCAGACCATCGCCAAGCCCCTTGCGGACGCCGGGTTGGTCGCCACCCACTCCGTCACCCCGGATTCGGTCGTCTCCAAGATCGTTTGCGTCGAGGACGGTTCGCTCATAGAGTCCAGCTTCCCTTTCACTGTCGGGAAGCCCCAAGAGAACGGTTCCGCCATCACCTACGCCAAGCGATACAACCTTTCCGCCCTTCTTGACCTTGACGTGGACGACGACGACGACGGGAACGTGGCGCATTCAAACGCTACGGCCCCTAGGAGCGACGCTAAGCCCGTCCAGGCTACCCGGGTAGCCAAGCCCGTTGAAAACGCCCCCAAGAAGTGGTTTTGCAAGTTCATAAAGGGATCCAAGACCGAACTGACCAAGGAATGGAAAGATTTTGTCGCCAAGAAATCAGAATATCCCAGCGCGGAGGACGCCATCATGGACATCAAGGTCAAGGGATACATCATTTACCCGGCTTCCTGCGAAGAGGACATCAGAAAGGAGTTTATTGCTGATATTCCGTTCTAAATTACCAATATTAATTTTCCAAACATGAACACACTTATCGTCACCAAGTCCATGCTCGACTCCGACAATTACTACGTCGGCAAGCAGGACGTTACGAATTTCGACGGTCACATTCAGATTGAAGAGAATCTCGGTTGTGTCAGATTTAAGTTTGGAGTGTCGGCAACGGGTAGTATCGTCGCGCTTTCGGGCTCGGGCATCGAGGCGGGCTGGGGCATCAAGGCGGGCCGGGGCATCAAGGCGGGCTGGGGCATCGAGGCGGGCTGTGGCATCGAGGCGGGCTGTGGCATCGAGGCGGGCTGGGGCATCAAGGCGGGCTTACATATCACCGCCAAGACCGTATTCGCAAAAATCTGCATCTTCGCTGGTATCTGCACCTGGCGAAATACGGAACCTTGCGACGAGACCATCACTTGCGAAAAGTGCGAAGGTGAAATCAAGTATGGAAAGCTGAATCTAATCAAAACGGAACCCAAGAAGGAAGAATCGTTGAGCGGTAAGAAGGTCTCTCTCGAAATCGACGGAAAGAAGTTCAGCGCCACCATCGACTAACAAAATTAACATGCTCAAGCACTGCCAGATCGTTCGCGTCACCCACCGCCCCGCCAAAGAAGAGTTCACCGTCACCTTGAAAGTGAAGGCCGAGGACATGAACAACGAGCAGTTGGCCATTTTGGCCGCAGGGGAGAACGACGGAACGAGCGTCAACGCGGAATTTAGCATCGAAACCATCTAAATATGTACAAAATCAAGAAGCTAACGGTTTACGGAACGCTCGCGTTGCTGGCCCTGACCGCGATCTTGAATTTCGCCAGCATCGTCCGCTGGAATTCCATTGAAGCCGTCACGGCCCGTTATTACAAAATGCGCGACGCCCGCCAGGCGGAGACAGAACGCCTGAACGCCATTATCAATAACCGCGAATAATGCGTAACAACAACCACAATATTATCGGCTGGATGCTCGTAGCCTTCTGCGTCGCCCTGTTCTTCGTGGTCATGGTCGCTTGCCTCCCTACCGCCGGAGCCTCCACCCCGGAGCCTACGGCGAGGGACTGGCAAAGGTTGAACGTCTGCGCCAACGCCTCAATCCGTCCCGACATTGCCGGCAAGGAACAGGAGAAAATTGCAATCAAGTGCGCTTCCGTAGGGAAGGCCGTCGCGGCGATCAAGAGCGGCTGGGGTAAGAGCAAGGCTTCCCGCGAGCTTCTGAACGGTTACGGAATCATGAGCTGGAAGAACGGAAAGCGCCACCTGGCGAAGTTCAAGACGACAAAACAGGCGGATATGGCGTGGGCCCAATCGTTCTTCGATCACTACAGCAAGCAGACGCACAAGCAGCTCAGCACGAATTGGACGGGAGAATCTTGGGCCGTCAAGCACTACACTGCTTTCCTCAATAAGTGGGTTCCGCAGTTCGAGAAACTTTACCAATCAATGAAGTAACCATGTACCACTTTCTTTATCAGAGAGACGAATCCGCCAGGGGTAGAGGCTACCATTTCAGCCGTTTTGAAAACGTCGAGCAATTCAAGACCGAAGATATCCAAAAATGCGTAGACGCATGGAACAAGCATTTGCCGGATGTAATTGAGCTTAAGAAGGACAAGGATGACAGGAGTTCAATGTATATTTCCAGGGGAGACGATTATGTTTATTTGATTGACGGTAACGACGAAATCGAGGTTCGTGGTGGGAATTTATACAAGATTGAACGCATAAAGCTTCCGATGCCGGAATTATCAATTAAGAAGTAGCCATGAAAATAACGAAAACCGAAGAGGTTACATTCGTGCTAATATCCTGGGCGTTCATATGGGCGATTGGACTGGCAATATACTCTATGTTAACTAATGGCGACGGACTTTCAGAGTCCAAGTGCTCCGTCTTCATCCAGACCGACAAGGACATATCCAGCGGAATCGCCAAGACTGACGCCGCTACGGTTCGGGCTTTCCGTGAAGCGGCAGCCGAGTGCCGCGCCAAATATCCTAATCTATAGCCATGACCAACTACCCCGAGAAGCTGCGCGTGACGCGCAATTGGCCTTGTGGGCCAGGTATTGGAACTTTGTTTACTTATGTGGGTAATGCGAAATATCAAATCTTACCGCCAAGCTATACCTGGTATTCTTATGAATCACTTAAGGACTTCACGGAGCCGGTGGAAGAAAAAGGATACTACTTTCGTTCTAACGGTGAAGTTGACGACTGCAATTTATTGGTAGACGAGTTTCCTGCCATGACTTTCAAATCCCGCGAAAGTGCAGAAGCCTTCCGGGACTGGATGAAGAAGACGCACGAAGAGGGGTTTGATATGGTGTATATGGATCTCGATAAAAATGTTGAGTTGGTGAAAATCCTGCGTGAGAGAGTCCCCGCCAAATAACCAAAGACTATGAAAAAGAAAGTCACGAACAAGGAAATAAGGAAAGCCGCCGACAGGGTAATCAAGGAGTGGAAGCGTTACGAAAAGAGCATTCCGAAAGACCCGCTCGAAAAGCTCCAGGAAAAGTGGGACGCGCAGGAGAAGATGGAAAAGAAGCACCCTCGCGGAAAGACGCTCTACTGGTTCAGGGATTATGAAACGCATACGTCTTATGAATCTTGCGAGATGGTAGTGGACGGCTACTGCATCCCGTTCATCGACGCCAAGAAGCTGGACAAGAAGCAATACAAGGCCATTAAGAAGTGGATTTACGGACAGACTTGTCCGCTCATCCCAGGTTACGAAGCCGTCTACGCCCACGACTATTCCCGGTTCTACCATTCCTTCGTCCGGGGGGAAACCGCTACCATTAACGACTAAGCCATGATTATCTTCGCAAAAATCGTAACTACCGCGTTCTTGTTTTACGCCATGTCGTTCAATCGCTCAAAAATCGGGAAGCCGCGCGAGCCACTTACAGAAGAAGCTGTTACGTTCGACATTTTCTTTTGGCTTTTCATCATCTTCCTGCTTTGGATTTAACCAACCCACCCATGAAAAAGAGAATCCGCCACACTCTCCGGGAGATCCGGGAACTGACTTCTGAAATAGAGCACAAGAATAGGGTTATTTCACTGGCAGAGTTAAGGATTTCTGGATTAAATAAAGAGATTGAGGTTCTCAACAGCGCGTATAGGTTTTTCAAAAAAAATCTTGATGTTGAGTTTGAAGAATCCTCGTTTTTATTCAGGGTAATTGTTTATTTATCCATTGGAATGCTTGTATTGTCACTTGGAGTTGCATATATTCAGAACGCATATGGAGCCTAAGAAATGCCGCAGGTGCCGCGAGAATCCCCGATTAATGGGTAAGGCCCTCTGCAAGTCTTGCGAACGCGCCAGGCTCAAGGAAAAGGCCGAGAAAGCCCAAGAGCGTAAGAAGCTGGCGAGGATTAAGCACAAAGAGAGGCCAGCGGCCCTGAAAAAGAAGCTGGACACCTTGTTTTCGCTCTATATCCGGGGAAGGGACAAGGGGAAGCCTTGTATAACTTGCGGCAAGCCTTGGGCCGACAATTTCCAATGCGGTCACTTCATATCCCGCCGGCACTTCAACACCAGGTGGGACGAGAGGAATGCAAGCTCACAGTGCCCTGGGTGTAATATGTTCGAGGGCGGGAGGCAATACGAACACGGGCTTGCGGTAGATCGGAAGTTCGGGGCCGGAACGGCGGATATGGTTTTGCAGATGTCGCGCATCCCGTTCAAGCAGGAATCGGAAAGCATAAAGCCGCTCTTGGAATACTATGAAGAAAAAGCCAAGGAAGTACCTCTATAGGCTTTGCGACACCTGTAGGAAGGTGGGGAGGCCTTGTATCATAAAGTGGCGGTGCATAGCCTGTAGTCTGGGACTGCCTACACGGTAGTCCCTTTCTTTTTATCTTTTCTTATTGACAGGCGTCAACTATGCATTAAGATACTCCCGTAACATTAACTTTTCCTTTATGAGCGAAACTATCTTGGAACGGCAGGACATCAAGAACATGGAGGCCGCGCAGAACGAACCCGACACGCTGGAACAGTTGAAGAAGGAACTCGGGGAAGCCTACGTCGCCGCCTACATCGCCCTCGACAACTACACGCTGAATCCCACCAGGGAGAATGACGACAAGCACGACGAACTGTTTTCCGCCCTTTGCACCAAGGAACGCCAGCTCTCCCGCCGCCTGTATGACCTCCGCAAGAACGCCCGCGAGTCCGTGAAGTTCGAGAAAGACCCCGCCGACGCTTACGCCGAACTGGCCGATTTAAATACCTGCGTTGACCACAACGACGACCCGACGATGGATCCCAACAATTTCATTGATGACAAGGAAGACACGGGCCGCTCCGACGAACAACTGGAACGCGAACAGAATCCCCAGCTCTAATACTTCAAACAAACCTATCATGAAACACTCCCGCAAGTTCCGCCACAATCCCAAGTTCATCGAGAGGCAGATTATGCAACGGAAGCTGGAAACGGATTTGAAGAAGCTGGAAATTGCGGACAAGATCGCCCAGCTCCTGTTGAGGGACAACCAGTACGAGACCTACAAGTCTTTCTAACTTCCTCCCCATGCTCAACCTTCTCAACCTCCGCCGGGTGGCTAACGCCCTCGCCATGATTTCCACGGCAAAACAGCGCGAGTCCTGGAAAAAGTTTTACCTGTCCAAGCGCCCGTTTTCGCTTAAGGAAGCGGAAGAAATGGAAATCCAGGCCATCCGTGCCGACAAGGGCGCGCAACTCTTTTCCCGACTCTCCCATGAAGCCAGCTAAGCAGAACAAATCGGAGATCGAAAGGTGCCGGGAGCGGTTGAAGAACATCGTCTTAGACTCCCCGGCGAACATCAAGCTCTTTGAAGCCGAAATGGTCAGGTTGGCCCAGCTGAAAGGCAACGCGCCCCTAAAAAAGAAAGATGATTAAATCCATCCTGTCACTTTTCTCCCCGGCCCGCCGCGCCGCACTGACGCAACACTCTCTTGTTAGGTTCCAGCAATACAGGATGACTGAAGCAAAGATGGGCGCGTCCAAGGAACTAAGAAATAGGCTCGCTATGGCCTGTAGGGCTTCCTACCTCGGTCTCGCGGAAGTCTTACCGGCCAATAACGGGAAATGGCGCATACGCTACGGAAATGACCAGTTTATTACGACATCACATCCAATGAATTGGAAGGACAAGGAATTCAAGCTCGTAACTTGCTATCCCAATGCCTAAATCCCTCCCGGCGCTGATTTCCGAGACCGACAGCATGACCAAGCAGGAAAAGGGATACTGGCTGGAAATCCTCCCCAGCATGACGAAAGAACAGCAAGACTGGCTCAAGAAGATTCTACAGACGGAAGCCGACAAGATGGAAGAGCTGGAAAAGAAGTACGGAGGCCAAGTGATCGACGACGCCGAGAAAGCCTTTTTAGGAGCCTGGGAACTTTACCAACTTACAAAGTAGCTAATCATCAACCCCATGTGCACCCTACATCCCAAAGTCCAGGAAATCATGGACAAGCGCATCGACGGAATCATGGACTTGGCCCAAGACTGCTTCACCGAAAAGCCGCCGCTCCGTACGCCTGTGACACGTTCCCAGGTCTACAACGCCATTTGCGACGCCGTGGCGGAATCCTACCGCGAAGGACGCGGACTTGCCATCCAGGAGTGCCTATGGTCTCTCCCGAAACCATATGAAGAACCGACAAGCAACCCGTTCGAGGGTGAGGTTGTTCCGTCAGGGAGCATCATGAACACATGGAACTGGTGCGTCAAGGCCGCCCAGCAGAACATTGAAGAGCTGAAGAAATCCATATAAACCACCAACCATGACCGACCTCCAAGCTTGGCTCGACCACTACCGCATCCGTTACGAGAAGGCGCAGCCAGTCATCGACGAATTCGGGGCCTTGCTGAAACACCTTGATATGGTGCTGCCGCTCGAAGCTTCAAACCACTACTCGGTGGCCCGGGCCAGAAAGGCCTACATGGATTACGTCGCCGCCGTCACTAACAAAGCGTAGCCATGCGCGAAAACAACTCAATCGTCGCCAAAATCCTGTTCTTCCTGTCCGTTACCTGGATGAAGCTGACGTGCCTCCACAAGCGCCTCTGCTTCCACTCGAACATCTACGGAGACCAGATTATCGAGAACGGGTACAACCGCACCGTCACCCACTGCTTTGATTGCGGCAAGATGTTTTTCAGCCCGCTGTACGTCACGCTTCATGAGTTCCAGGGAATGTGCAAGCACCTTCTGCACGACCATTCGTACGTCGACGACCAAGGCGAGACGCACACGGTGACGAAATGCGTTTTGTGCCATAAGCACTTAAACTAATCCAATGGACAAGGAACTTCTCAAGGCAGCGGTTGTTGCCGCCGTCAAGCTGAACGTCAGCCTCCAGCAGAAAATTGCAAAGCTCCGCGACGAAAAGAAGTACGACACCTGGGACTATACGAGCCTCGTCCAGGAATCCGCCAAGCTCTGTCTCATCATCAACGCCCTCCAATCCCTTTATGTTTAGCCCCATGAAAAAGACCCTCGCCCAGCGCCTGGAGGAATGCAAGACGTTCGAGGAAATGGCTGAAGTTGCGTATGGAGAAGTTCAAGACGGCGACCATCCAGCGCTTATCGCAGGGTTTAAAGAAGGCTTCCTCGCCGCCGCCAAGCTCCGCAAGACGCTCTGTAAGATTAAGCCGTAACTCACCACCATGAAAATCCGAATCGAAGATCCCCGTAAGGAACACGCCGCCCAGCTTCTCCGTGAAATCCGCTAACTGGACGCCCATATCGAAAGGCTCTTGACCGCCGCTTATAAGCTCAAGGAAACATTGACAAAAGACAAGTAAGGGATAAACTTGCGTCAACAAAGAACTATGCAGGACTTCAAAACGTATCGCACACTACAAGAGCTTGCCGACGACAACGGCTTCTCCCGCCAGTACGCCCACTCCATCCTCAAGAAGGGGAAAGTGGAAAAAATCACCACCCAATACCCGGTGGACGTTTATATCTTCGACAAGTCCCGATCCCGCAAGGTGAAGGTCAAGCGGGTTTATGTTACAGACCCTCCTACTCCCTCCCTTAGCTCCCAACAGGGCTAAGTGTCCGCACTGCCTCATCAGGGTACCAGTCTCCAAGATGTTCGGAAGGATATGTTCGGAGTGTAAGGTCAAGGAATGGGAGAGCCAAGCCGAAGTCAGATTACCCTATAAAGATTAATCCATGCATATCGTCAAGCGCACCGTCAAGCAGGAACTCGCCAAGGAAAAGCCGGAACGCCGACAGTCCCACCGCATCTTGGCGGAATTGCAGAAGGATGGCGTTCTTAGCGCAGACCAGGCCGTCGCGCGCTGTGGAGGAATCCGATCTTCCGCCCGCCGCCGTCTCGTAGACGCGGTGAACAAGGGACTCGCCTACGCCGTCCACACGGAAACGCTCTACTTCGCCACCAAGAAGCTCTTGGACATGAAGCCGGAGAAACTGAAGAAGCTCACGTTGAAGAAGAAGCCGCGCAAGGTATAATCGGCGCAAGACTTCAAAGATGACCCCCCCACGCCAAGCAGGAATAAACAAGAACGGACTTATGGCCGTCCAGCGTAGGGAACTCGTCGAGATCGCCAAGAACAACTCAAAGATAGTCCGGGAAGAAGAAAGGAAGAAGCGCGAGCAGGAGGCGTACATAGACGCCGAGGGTTGCGACAACGGCAACCCTCTTCGCGGAATAGGCTACATCGGGCAGGAAATGGCACTACGTTCGACGGAAACAATCAGAAGGCAGTATGATGCCAAGATGAAGCAGGAACGCGAACAGGGACGATTATTCGAGAATAGGTAAAAAGATTTGCAATCGGGAGCGAAGTGTGTATAAAGCCTGTGCAGCCGCGAGGTTGCCGGGAAGATTTCACACGAGCAAGAGCTTTTTCGAAAGGTGCTTCGCTCTTGTGGCACCTCCCGAAAAGGCTTTTTCTTTATTCTGGAATAGGGAGATCGGAAATAAAGCCGCAAACGCCTGGAACGACAGGTAGCGCCCCACCCGGCTTATACGCTACGACCGACGGTGGAAACAGGGGGAACGAAAGTTCGGGGATGTAGCGGGGACTGATACGCCGATATGCGGGCAGACCCTTGGAGAACGTAGAGACTCCGAAAGCGATACCAAACCGGGAGACCGGCCTCGCCAGACACCTGACCCAGTAGCTTGGCATATAGCCACGTGAAGTCCTATCGTCCAGCGTAATTGCTTAGGGGGTAGGGGGGTTATTGGGACATCCACGCGCTTAATCGGGCAGCGGGGCTTGCAAAACGGTTGACGCAAGGTAATATAGGAGCATAAGAAAACACTATGCCAGCAGGAAGGCCGCTCATGTTCCCCGACCCGGAAGCGTTGCAGAAATCCATCAACGAGTATTTCGAGAAAGCGGGGGATAAGCCGACGATCACCGGTTTGGCACTACACCTGGACTGCGACATCGACACGATAAAGGCATACGAAGGAAGGGCGGAATTTGTCCGACCGATGAAAAATGCGTACCTCCGAGTCCAGAAGGGATACGAGGACAGGATGCACGGCCCGCAGCCTACGGGGGCCATCTTCGCGCTTAAAAACTTTGGGTGGGCCGACAAGCAGCAAGTGGAGACCAGCGGAGAGCAGTCCATGACTATCAAGTGGGCGGAATAATGCCGACTTTCACGATACCCTACAAGCCGAGAGACTGGCAGAAGAAAGTCCACAAGCACCGGGCAAAGCGTTCGGTCATAGTTTGTCATCGGCGTGCCGGCAAGACCAACCTGGCGATAAACGAGCTGATAAAGAGCGCGTTCCTGGAAAACGGGGCGCGTTTCGCGTACATAGCTCCCACCTACAAGCAAGCAAAGATCATCGCCTGGGACATCCTCAAGCAATATCTAAGGCCGATTCCTGGGGTGGTGTTCAACGAATCCGAATTAAGGGCTGACCTTCCTAACGGTTCGCGGGTCACTTTGTACGGTTCCGACAATCCCGACAGCCTGCGCGGTATCGCATTATGGGGCGTGGTGTTCGACGAGTATAGCCAGCAGAAGGCCAACATATTCTCCGAAATCGTCCGTCCTGCGTTGGCTGACCACCAGGGTTGGGCAATGTGGATCGGTACGCCTAAGGGGCAAAACAGCTTTTACGAGCTTTACAAGTACGCCCAAAACAACGACGGGTGGTATCATCTTCTCTTGAAGGCCAGCGAATCCGGCCTCATACCAGAATCAGAACTTGCCGAGGCCAGAAGGGAAATGAGCAGGGACGAATATGACCAGGAGTTCGAGTGTTCCTTCACCGCCTCTATCAAAGGAGCAATCTACGGCGACGAGATAAGCCAAATGCACGAGGAAGGCCGGGTGCTGCCTGCCATTTACGAAAAGAATCTTCCGGTTTACACTTTCTGGGACTTGGGAGTCTCCGATTATACTTCGGTGATATTCGCCCAGCTCCACGGCGGGGAGGTGAGAATCATAGACTTCTTACAAGACAACGGCAAGGCGTTTGACTTCTACGCCAACAAGGTACTTTCAAAGAAATATCGGTACGCCGGGCATTATCTTCCGCACGACGCCCAGGCGCGATCCCTACAAACGGGCTCAACCCTTATCGAACTGGCTAGAAAGACGCTTGGTGACGACGTAAGGCTAACCCCGAACGTCGGATTGCAGCACGGCATCAATAACGCCCGGCAAATGTTCTCGAATTGTTGGTTTGACGAAAAGACCACGGAGGAATTGAGAAACTGCCTCTCGAACTACCGTAAGGAATGGGACGACAACCGTGGTCAATTCAAGGACGACCCGTTGCATGACTGGGCCTCGCACGCTTCCGACGCTTTCCGATACCTTGCCGTTGTTTATAAGCGGCTGACAGATCCCGCTCCATCCACGGTAACGACGCAGGATTACGGGAGCTTGCTATAAGCATATTTGCGCGTATATTTCAAGCGAAAGATAAAACCACATGGAAAACTACGGCCTTCCGGCCCTGCCCGGAGAGAAGAAAGAGGAAAAGAGCGAAACGGCTTCCGTATTGGAGGCGGTCAACAAGGAAATCCTGTACGGATTGGAGTCCGACAGCACCAAGCGCGACATCTTCCGCCGCCGCTTGAAGAAGTATATCGAGGTCAACAAGGACAAGGACAAGGTGTCGGTCAACACGATTTACGCCATGATGCAGCTGCACCTGGCTATCTGCACCGCCGACGACCTGACGGCCACCTTCAAGCCCCGTGGCATCGGTGACGAAGAGTACGCCGAGAACCTGAACAACCTGGCGGCCTTCGACCGTGACGAAATGGGCATTGACCAGATAGATTATCAACATCACTGGGACAGAGGATTCTTCGGTTCGTCCGTCCGCGTCCTTGACCGCTACGACGACGAGACGGATACTCCCGTCTTTTGCATCAAAGACCCGCTTTCGTGGATTCCCGACCCGATGGGAAACCACATCGACAAGCCCCGGTTCCACTATTTTGAAGAGTTTATGCCCGCCTCCGCCATGACGGAGGAATACGGCTTCTTCCCGACCGCCGTTAATGACATCGAGGCTACGAAGGGCCAACTTACGGACGAGCAGCAGAAAACCCGCTCGGAGTTCTATTCCAAGCAGGGCATCACGGACATCAACGACGACACTCCGAACGGGTACTATCCCGTGATTAACGGTTATACGGAGGTCGAGGGAAAGAAAGCCGTGGTAACGGTTTCCCGCGACGGCCTCGTGCTTCTGCGTTACCAGGAGATCGAGCCGAACGAGAAGGGCGAGACGGAGTTCCCGGTAATCGTATCTTGGCTTTCCCCGCTTCGTGGAGACCCTCGCGGAGTTTCCATCCCGGATTTGGTGGAGGACAAGCAGACGGCTGAATCCACGCTGATGAATCTGCGTCTCATCGACGCCAAGTTCGCCACGCTCGGGCAAAACTTCCTGTACGACGCCCGCGCGATAAAGAACGTCAACGAGCTCAAAGCTCCTTCTACAAACCCGAAGTGGATTGGAATCAACCCGGATTCTGGTGTCCCGGCTTCCGCCGCGATCTACCCGGTTCCCCGGCAATCGATTTCCGCAGATTCGTACAACGTATCCAGCGAGCTTAAGGCACAGTACCAACTTGATACCGGCTTTTCTCCAAACTCCCTTGGGGTTCCAGGTGATAAGTCCATGACACTTGGCGAGGCCCAGCAAATCCAAGCCAACGCAAACCTCCGCTTAGGGCTGAACGTCCAGGTGGCAAGCTGGTCGGAAAAGAAGTTTTGGCGGCTTTGGTACGAATGCTACAAGCAGAACTTCAAATCGGCCTCGGGTAAGATTATCCGAGTTACCACGACCTTCGGGACGAACGTGGTGACTATCCGCCCGGACGACCTCCGTTGCGCCACCGACCCGGATATTTACGTCGAGTTCCGCTCCAAAGCCAAAGCCTTGAACGAGCAGGAAAAGGCAGGTTTTATGGCTACCTTGCCTCTTATCCTGCAAGACCCCAACACGCCCAAGATTTCCAAGAAGTTCGCCCTCCGCAAGTCCATGCGGCTGAATGGAATGAAACGTGACGAAGTGTATGCCCAGGTTCCAAAGGACGGCGACGAAATGGCCGCAGACGACGCCGTTCAGCTCATCAACAAGGAGGTGTTTCCCAATTCCCTGTTCGACGGTGAGAAAAAGGACTGGATGACGTACCTGGTAGTCCTGCAATCGGCCATAGATAACCGCATCAAGTTCGCCACCATCGAAAAGGTAAAGAACATGATCATTATCGAAGGCCAGCGGCAAAGCGGAGACTCTGGAATTACTGGTGTAGCTAACTCCGCCGCCTCCCAGCTCATCGGTTCCCAAATCGCCCAAGGCAACAAGCAATCGGTCGAAACGGCGCAGCCCGTCTAAATAGTTTATAACCTTATCATCCTATGGCAGATTTTCGCAAAGACCTCATCGCCCCCGAGCTTTTGGACGCCGAGATTTTGAAGCACAAGAAGAATTACCTGGACATGCTGGTTTCCAAGTTCACGACGCCTTCCATGAAGGCCGCTTGTGAGAAAGCGAAGCAGGACGCCATCTTCGCCGGTGAGAAAGACCGCGCCAAGGCCCTTGAGCAGACCATTACGGTTCACGAAAAGAACATGGAAGCGTTCGAAGAGGCCAAGGAGCTTTCCGCCAAGACCGTCGATTTCCTGAATACCCTTAAGGCTTAAAAATGTCTTTCGCCCTGAATAACGAGACGCAAGCCGTGCTGAACAGCATCAGCGGCGTCCGCACGAAAGAGCAGATGATTTGCGAGTATTTCGGCATCCAGGAGTCCGATTTGGGCAAGACGGTCAAATTGAAGCGGGCTGGTGTATGTTTCTACCCGAAACTAGCCCCACTTGGCATTTCCCTTGCCGATTTCAAAAAGATGTTCGAGGACACGCTAGAATTGGACGAGAACGGCCAACTGATCGGTAACCAACCCAACGATGGAGGAAATCAAGCTGAGCAAGGAACAAGTGAAAGCGTGGATGCAGGAGCTAACCCGGACGCCGGGGTGGAAGCTCCTGTCCGACAGCTTAAACGCCGAAAGAAGGGAAGTGTTGAAGAAGTGCCTAGAACCGAATCCGTCGCTCAACCGGCTGGAACACACGGGGAGGGACTTGCTTCTGGCCCAGGTGAAGGCGATGCAAGCCGTGCTGGATAACCCCCAAGACATGCTTACCTCTTGGGGTTGCGACAACGTAGAGGTGAAGATTGACGTGTAGACGGGTGCCCCCCGTCCCCGACGCTCCGAAAGTCATAGGAACGTCGAGGATGGCGGGCAACGCCATACTTAGCCGGGGACGGCATAACCATCCGCACCATGCCAGACATGGAAAATAGCCAGCTCGAAGCCGCAATCCGCAAGGAAATGGGCGCCAAGGGCCAGGAGGGCACAAACTCCGAGACGGAAGCGACCGCCGAAAAGGAAGAAGCTGCAGACGCGCAGCCCGAAGCGTCCGAGACCGAGGTTAAGGAGGATACTCCCGAATCCAAGGAGCCGGAAGAAAGCAAGGAAAAGCGCCGCGGCAACATTCCGAAAATCCTTCGAGAACGGAACGAGCTGCGCCGGAAAGTCCAGGAGCTTGAAAACAAGCTCAAGGAGGCCCCGGAAGCGTCCGCCGATCAATCCGAAGCCGGGAACGTGGACTTGGACACAAAGATCCGCGAAATCCTACAGGCACAACGCGAGCAGGAGGCAACGCAAAAGTTTTTCGAGTCCAATACGGACGCCAAGGCCAAAAAAAAGGCCATTGAGACGCTGATGGACGACCACGGGCTTACGGTTGGTGACGCATGGGCATTGTACCTTGCCAAGAACGACCCGAAAGCGCTGGCGAAAAACTCCACGAAGGCATATTCTTCCCCTTCCGTGCCGAATTTCGGCAACCGCAAGGATAAGAGCGTCGCCTCCATGAACGTGAACGACATCGAATCCGAGCTGCGAAATCTCCATAAGAAGGGGGAACTCTCTATTTAAACCCCCCAGACCATGCCGACCGTCATTCAGGGCAACGTCGCCTCTTCCGGCACGCTGCTGCAGAACTGGCTCTTCAAGAAGACCCTCGAAAACTTCGAGTCTGAGCTGTATTTCGCCAAGATGGGCGAAAAGCCGATGGTCTCCGAAGGTTACTCCACCGTCTCCTGGACGAAGCCGTCCAAGCTGACGCGCTCCGTCGCCCAGTCCACCCTCGTCGAAGGCGTCACGCCGGCTTCCGCCGCGTTCTCCTTCGCCACCATCACGGCCACGCCGGTCCAGTACGGCCTGTACGCCGAGGTGTCCGACCAGCTCCTGAACGTCGCCCCTATCGACGTTTTGGGCAAGGCCGCCGTCGAAGTCCGCAACAACCTCGCCCGCATCATCGACCAGGTTATCCAGGTCGAAGTCGTCGCGGGTTCCAACGTCCAGTGGGGCTCCGTTGACCACACGTCCCGCGCCACGCTCGACGCCACGGACACGATGACCGGCGCTTACCTGAACAAGGCCGCCATCAAGCTCAAGTCCAACGACGCCCCGACGTTCGACGGCTACTACGTCGCCATCGCCCACCCGCTGGTGGCTGGTGACCTCAAGGCCGAGTCCAACGGCGCTTGGATCGAGTTCTCCAAGTACGTGACCCCGGAAAAGCTCTTCAAGGGCGAAATCGGCGCTCTGTACGGCGTCCGCATCGTTGAGTCGTCCAACGTCCAGTCCTTCGCTTCCACGGTCACCGTCTACCCGACGATGGTCATGGGCAAGGGCGCTTACGGCGTTGCTGACTTCTCTTCCGCCGAAGTCCTGTATAGCCCCCTGGGCGCGTCCAAATCCGACCCTCTCGCCCAGCGCGCCACGGTCGGTGCCAAGGTGTTCTTCGCGGCCAAGCGCCTGCAGGAAGACGCCCTCGTCCGCATCGAGTCCGCCGCGACCGCCGTCTAATCGCCACTAAGCAATCCCAACCATGTTGAACCTCAACTCCGTCCTGCTGAATAAGCCGGTCATCGCCATCAAGACCGGCTCTTCGGCCCTGGCCAAGCTCACGAACGCCGCCGTCGCCAAGGTGAACGGCACGCTCGTCCGCATCGCCGCCGCCGACCTCCCCGCCCTGACGACCGCCGCGTCCCTCGCCTCCGGCGACAAGAACGTGGTCCTGTTCGTCACGGACAACGCCGGTACGGTCACGAACCTGTACGGAACGAAGTCCACGACCTACGCCGGTATCGTCTTCCCGACGGTCGCCAATACGCTGACGGTCCTGGGCGGTATCGTCATCACCGCCGCCGCCACCTTCACGGGTGGCACGACGGCCCTTGACGCCGCGAACATCACCGTCGATTACTTCGACGCTGACAACCTGGCCCAGTCCCGTTTCGCCCTGTAAGGTTTTCCCTTGCTCTCCTGCCCCTATGTATATTATGGGGGCAGGGAGTAACGAAAAATACCAATGGACGTATCAACGATCTACAGTCTCGCCAGGACGCTTGCAGGAACCGACTCCACGGGCCTTCCTGACGCTACGGCGCAGTCTTTGGCTAGGGTGGTATACCGCGACCTGGTAAACACCGTCAAAACGCAGTTAAACGAGGATTTCTTCTACGACGAGTGGACGACGAATACGGTCGCAGGACAGAGGGAGTACGTGCTTCCCGCGCGTACCTCTTTGGTCGCCGGGTGCAACAAGGTGCTTGGAATCTCGGTTTTGCCGTCTTCCACGTCCACGACCTACGTCAAGGCCAAGGAAATGAGCATCGGGGCGCTTCCCGACGACCTTTCCAGCTATTCCACGGAGCAATCCTCACAAGAGCCGTTCTACGTCATCAGCGACAATTCGGTTTTCCTCTATCCTACTCCTTCAGAAAACGTAACTGGGGGCTTGAAGATCTACGGCGTGGCAGACCCCATCGACATTTCCACGGGCGGGACGGAGGCGAGCGTCAAGATTCCCTTGGAACACCACGAAGCCATCGTGCATGGCTTGGTTTACTGGCATTTCACGTCCCAGCAGCGCACCGACAGGGCCAACGAGGCAAAAATGCGCTATGAAGAAGCCAAGCGGTACATGATTTCCAGCCTCCCCGACAGGACGACGACCCCGAAAGAATCTATCCTCCCCGACCTAACCGTCCTGGGCTAATGGCAACGAAGCGGATACTGTGGAACGACTGGAGCGGCGGTATCTCGCAAACCCCGCTCAAAGCCCCTGCGAATACTTTTCTTGAGAATCGGAACATCGACGTAACGTCGCGTCCCGGTTCTTTCCGTTTATCCGGGGCGGCTACGGACTACCTGACGCTCGACGACAACCCGACGATGTTCACCACGGGGGCGGGTGGGAATATCATAACCGGCCTCGACAACGGAAAGGTTTACAGGAATACAAGCCTTGTCCACACTACGTCAACCGACCCGCTCGCTTTCGGTGAGTTGAACATAAGCGGGACGGTCTATACCTACATTTTCAGGCTGGGCGCGATAGACAGGGGTAACGCTACCATGTCTTCCGTAACCGCTGACTGGAAGACGGGAATCTCCGGCCCCAGGAACTACCGAGCGATCTACAACGACTCCTGGATTCGCCTAATTTGGGGACGGGACAACGTGGTTTACCAAATGGACACGACGGAGACCGTCAGCACGAAGCTGACCCTCCCCTCGAACGAATCGGTCATATCAATCAAGAAGTTCAACGACCTTTTCCGCATCTACACCAAGACGGACGACAACTCACAAGGGAGGCTGTACCTTTGGGACGGCGTTTCCGCCGCGCCGAATTACCTTGCCATCCTCGACGGATTCCCGCCTGTCTCGGCGGAGACGTTCGGAAACGTGGATTACGTCATCGCCGGTACGACGAGGTATTACACCGATCTCTACCAGTTCTCGGGGTTGCAATATACCGGTATTTTCTCGCAACTTGACGGAAGCTCCGGTCGCACGATGGCGTTCTTGGAACACGCCGCTATGGATCGCGGGATTTTCTACGGGGTAGCCGAACTCCCCGGGAATTACGGATGCATCTACCGCAAGGGCGGAGAGTTTTTCGGATACGACAACCCACTAACTGTCGAATACAGCACAACCGACCCGTCCAACAACCAGATTTACGGTCTTTCCAGGGTCGGCCCGAGTACGTATTTCTGCGAAGGATCGGGGGACAGTTACAAGGTTCGGCAGTACCTACCGTCTTCAAACTCCGGCGCGTTTTGCACCGCAGGGAACATCACGTCGAACTTTTTTACTGGTGGAACTCCGCACGAAAAGAAGAAGATTACCGGGATAAAGTTGCAAGCCACCGGCATAGGAGGGATAACCCTCAAGGCTGACCGTGGTACGAACCGCCTAGTCTCCACGGATTATTCCTGGACGACATTAGCAACGAAGACGATAAACACCT
>ERZ761584.90-NODE-90-length-35933-cov-19.710575_pt1 | contig 35933 bp, 51 predicted proteins | sample MGYA00512168_ERZ761584 | MGnify/ENA primary metagenome ERZ761584 (study PRJEB28899, sample SAMN03785564) | bioreactor sludge metagenome | biome: EBPR Sludge; feature: EBPR Bioreactor; material: 0.22µm filtered reactor supernatant | place: Saint Lucia: Queensland...
AACTATACGCCAGACGTGCTAGGCACTGGCAGTACTACTAGCTATACATATGCTAATAATACTAATAACGACGGTACAGACGGAAACTACCGTCGAGTAGAATTCCAATTCACCTCTTACCCCATTATACCGTTTACTCAAGCAGATTTAAGAATATGGGTAGGTATAATGACTCAAAAGGCATACACCGACGATACGGGCGTTGATAATGCTATATCCGCTATTAACGTTTATAGCAACCAAGAGAAGTGGAAATCTAACAACGCAAGTCCAGCATTATGTAACCCAGCGGAATTTGAATTCTTAACAGGCATGGGTACTAACATAACTACCCAAGCATGGCCTACTAATGTATGCGATTCTGCCGCCGCCGCGATAAGCAATACACCAGCTACTACACCTGCTGGCTTAGGAATTGGACTCATATACCAATCAATGGATGTATAAAGCACGATGGCTGAAATAGGACTTAACGTAGGTAATTTAGGCACGTCGGGCGCCGCGATCACTAAAGTTACTAATAACTTAGCACTAGCTAACGCAGCTAAGGTTAAATGGGTTAGATGTGACGCGGCTGTAAACGAAATGCTAATTCCGGGTCCTAGTTCAACACCGGATTATACAGCATTAGAGAACTTCTTAACTTTAAGCGCTAGTTATAACTTCAAAGTGATGCTCTTGTTGGAGCATATATGTCCAACAGGAATAAGCTCGTGGTATAACTTAGCTGGCGGGGATTACTTATCTGCCTCGTGGCCTATATGGAAGCGGCCGCCACAGCCAATGTGGGCTAGTTTAATCACTAGACTAAACCTTATTTATGCTCATATCCAAAGTTATTGGACTACAACTTTAGGACAACCCCTTACTTCATTAGTAATACAGAGGGGCAATGAGCGTAATTTAACGGGCGCAGGCGGCTTAATAGAGGCTACTACTAAATCTAGGGTAATAAGCTCCTCCTTAGGAGGCACTATTGATTCAGATGCTACGTGGGCAACGCTTCACTCGCTATATCCCGGCAACAACTATGACAGCGTCCGTGGAGTCCGCGAAATAGATGATAATATAGTAGCCTCCTCAGATTTTGGAGATATGGATGTAGCTGATGCTTCTTTTGAAGTAGAATTAGGCGCTTCCTGGTTTAATCGCAATACAGTACTTAGCACCGATGACTTTTATAGAGAATGTGCTAGTGTACGATCAGGAACTTACCACAACGCTACTCCATTTACTGACAACCACGAATACTATACGTTAAATGTCGGTACGGGCGCCCTACCAAATAGCGTAATGCATGAAGATCAGTACGCCGCTGAAGTGTGTACTATGATAATGAGTCGGATTAACTATATTAGAGATTCCCACTCATCCTTCATTTTACCGCGAAAACGGTGGATTGTTAGCGAATTAGGCTTTCCTTGGTCTTGGCTATTGTCTAGTTGTAGACGACAAAGCCATGCACAAAGAGGACAATACTTTGCCGCTATAACTAATGCGGTAAGAGCGTTGCCTATCGAAGCCGTAATAATTTACGCGGCTAGAAATACGGATGACGCATTAGATAATTATTTTGGCTTATCGGAAACTAGTGGTAATTGGAGCCCTGCGTTAATTCCATTCGCAAATAATAACGGTGCTTCATTATCTACTGGAGTAGCTCCAGTTACAGGAGCTAGTTGGATTGCGGAGGTAACATGATATCTGAACGAGATAGACAACGAATTATTAACTTTCTTCTAAAAACGAACGAAAAGTATAATTCGTTAAAGCCAACTCAGCGTGCAGAATTCGTTAAAGCGCTGCTAGAGCATTTTAAATATTGCCTTAGCACGTTTGGCAAGCTGTCGCTTATCTCCTTATTTGATCCATTTAAGGCCGCTAGAATTGCAAATCGTAAATTCTGCGAAGAGTGGAACATAGACGGAGTATGGAATGTCTAGAATCAGTAGATATATTCCAGAAGTATCGGAATGCGAAGCTGTAATAGCTGAAAACTTACCTGATATAGTAAGAAAAGCCTTTGAATTAGCGTTCGGGCAAGCTACTACAGTAGAGGAAGAGTACGTATCTGGTGCTTATTTGATAGAAAAATTAGGTATTGAAAGCTTACCTAATGTAAAACCTACGGATCAAGTACTAATTAGAAAAAAAGTCGTTAAACATCCGCCCAATCTTCGCGCCGTCATGTATTTAATGGATCGTATAGCTGGTAGGATGCCAGAATACGCTGAAGACGCTAATTCCGTTAACGAGGCTGTGCTTAAGTTAGAGATGGGGGAAATAAAGAGCGGCTAATAGCTAGAGTGGTTCATGACAATCTCATATTCTCGCCCATACCTTTACCCCAAACAACTAGATGCAATTTTCAATGACCAAAGATACTCTTTCATTGAAGCATCTACTAAAAGCGGTAAGACTCACGGTTGCATTGTATGGCTTGTAGAGCAGGCCATACAAGGCAAGCGTGGTCAAAACTACTGGTGGATAGCACCTGTTAGTTCACAGGCTAAAATAGCTTACTTACGACTGAAAAATTCTCTGAGAGACTTTATTAGTCAGAAGTTAGTTAAGCTAAATGACACTTTTTTAACTATTGAATTTGTATTTGGCGGAATAATACACTTTAAATCTGCCGATAAACCTGACTCTCTATATGGTGAAGACGTCTACGCGGCTGTTATTGACGAAGCATCTCGATGTAAAAAGGATGCTTGGTACGCAGTACGTAGTACTCTAACTAAGACTCGCGGCAAAATTCGTATAATTGGTAACGTAAAAGGGCGCTTAAACTGGTTCTATGAACTAGCTAGAAAGGCCGAAAGTGGCGCGCCCGACATGAGTTATCATAAAATTACTGCATATGATGCTGTAGAAGCCGGAGTATTAGATGCTGCTGAGATTGAAGATGCTAAAAATAACCTTCCAGAAGCAGTATTTAGAGAATTGTATGAAGCAGAAGCCTCTGAATCGGGATCTAACCCATTCGGAGAGGATAATATCAAAGCATGCGTTAGGGAAGGCTTGTCAACTAATGTTCCAGTAGTGTTCGGGGTTGACGTAGCTAAATCGATAGACTACACCGTAGTTGTGGGGCTTGATTATAAGTGTCACGTATGCTACTTTGACAGATTTAACAATTTGCCGTGGGATATGACCATTCAGCGTATACTCACCGCGATTGACGGCGCGCCCGCCTTAGTTGATGCTACTGGCGTTGGCGATCCTATAGTTGAAGCCTTACAAAAAGGTTCCTCATATGGCTCTATAGAAGGCTTTAAGTTTACTAGAGTCAATAAACAAGGATTGATGCAGCTTTTAGCAGTGTCAATAGCTTCGCAAGACGTAAGAATACCCGATAATCCTTCATTCATTTATAATGAATTGATGACGTTTGAGTTTGAATTCACTAATTTTGGTGTTGTATATTCAGCTCCTACCGGGTATTTCGATGACTGTGTAATGGCATTAGCCCTTGCTATTCGTAAGTTCCAACAACCTAAATCGTCTTGGAACTTCGATAAGGTGAACTTATATGACTAAAACACCATCAAAAATATCCATTAATGGGTATGCAACACCCACTCCTACCTCATTTTTAATGCGAAAATGGGGCGCGCCTGGAAAATTGACTAAAAATTGTAGTTCAATACTTAACCCTGAGTGGTCTAAGCGAATGCGAACTCGAAGCGTTGGTCCATTTAAGGTTACTGGGCACTTTTTAGCTATCTCGCTTCTTACTAAGAAGCTAAATGAGCTAAAAGCGGATAATCCGTCTCTATATAAGAAATTAGGTACGGCAGGAATGCTGTGCTGTAGAGCTACTAGAGTTAATCCAAAGGTTTACAGTAATCACTCGCTTGGATTGGCTATAGATTTTACTATAGCTGGTGTTTTAGACGCTCCTGGTGATGGACTTACTCAGCCTGAGCTAATAGTACTCTACCAATACCTTAAACCACAAAGTAAAAATGATGATGGCTTCTTTTGGGGAGCTGAATTTGGCGTAGAAGATTCTATGCACTTTGAGGTTAGTGGTGAAACTGTAATGCGTTGGGTAAGAGGTGGACTATTTTGAGCGAGCAGGAAATACAAGATATAGAGCATATACTATCGGAGCTACAAATTCGCATATTGGCAAAAATAACCCGTTGGGCATTAATAACAATTGGCACTATTGTTCTTATTAGCGTGACGGGCGCGGCTAAGTGGCTTTCCTTAGAATACGAGATTGAAAAATTGAAGACTTGGAGATCAGAGAGAACTGGGCTAACCAACGACTTCTATAATGCTCGTATGGTAGATAGTGAGCGACTTACTAAATTAGAAGCTAGGGTTGATGAAATCTTACGCATCTTAAAGTCGGAGGACCACAGTAAATGAAATTCGATAAAGAAATTATAATCCGAAGCGCTATATTACCTATAGCCGCATTCTTCTTTGGTAAGAGTTCTGAAACTCTAGACCCAATGTTAGCTGCTGCTATAGTCGGATTAATAGGTGCTGTTTGGGATTTATTCTCCTTCTTCATTAAATCTAGGAAGGGCGCCTCTGAATGAAGTGGTTTAAGTTCGGTAAATCTAAAGCAAGAGACCCGGACATCTATTCTAGAGCATATTCAAGTTTTATAGGCCAATCCCCGTTTATTCTGGGGGGTACTAAGCTAGATCATAGGTCAGAATTAGGCTCTGGCCTATTTACTAACTCTTCTGTCTTCTCCATTATAGGATGGGTGGCTGAACAGTTAGTAGAATGTCCGTTTGAGTTACAAAAAGAGGTTGATGGCACTTTCTTTAAAGAAGAAAATAGTTTACCATCAGTATTATCATATCCTAACGACGTGTATGATGACTCTTTTTTGTGGGGCGGCGTTGTTTTAGACTTAGTTTCTAATGGAACTGCCTATTGGTTTAAGCGAAAAAATCGTTTAGATAAGCTAGTTGGTTTCTGGTGGATACCTTACTCCAGTGTTGTACGTAAGGTAACAGGATCTGAAATAGAGTATTTTACTATAGAAAATGGTCAAGAAATACCTAGAAATAGGGAAGATTTAGTTATATTTAATACGAATATACCTAATCCTGACGACCCTTTTCGTAGTATGGCTCTAGTAGACGGTGTGTTGCGGGAAATAACTGCTTCTAATGAAGCATCTACCGCTATAGCATCTCTATTTAGGAATTCTGCTAATCCGTCAGTAATCATTGCGCCTAAAACAGCTACAGACTCTATAACAGATGTCCAATTGAATGCGTTAAAGCGTTTATGGCAACGATTTACTGGAGATTCTAGGGGATTGCCCCTGACTCTTCCATTAGATGCGACAGTAACTAAGGTTACGTTCAGTCCTGTAGATGCCGACGTAGTTAATGTGATGGCTATACTGTCCTCCATTATCTGCGCGGCCCTTAAGATTGATCCTATGGTTATTGGTTTGCCATCTAAATCTAAAACGTATTCTAACTACGAAGAAGCTATGCGAGCTGCATTCTATAACTGCATTATTCCATTAATGCGAAAGTGTGGAAGACAGCTTCTTAGGCAAGTGCATATGGATATCGGTGTACCGTTGGAAGGCTATAGATGTGGCTGGAACTTAGATCAAGTTCAATGCTTACAAGAAAGCCAAGACCAATTACACGATAGGTTACGTAAAAACTGGGAGTCAAATGGTATAACACATGGCGAATTTAGACGAGCAATTGGGCTTAACCCAGATTCTGCAACAAAAAATCTCTATCATGCAGAATTCCTTAGTACAGTTTCGGCCGGAGATAGACCTGCCGATTAATAATCTAAATTGTGCTGTAGATTTCTCTACAGAAGAGGAGGATGAAGACGATGCAGATGACTTAAAGTATAGAACTTTCTCTGGCTCAGCCTCTATTTTTGGAATTCCAGACTATATGGGCCGTGTTATTGCTCCAGGGGCATTTAGTGATTCAGTTCTTGCGGATTTTACTAAGTCGCGCGGATTTATTACTAATGCTCATGATACATACGGTGTGCCGGTAGGGTTTCCGCTAGAACTTACTCAAACTGATGCTGGACTGTACTTGAAATTCGCTTTTCATAAGCCAGAAGATAATCCGCTAGCTAAATCTTTAATGTCCTCATTAAAGGAACGCAAGCAGTATGGTCTTCAAAGCGGATTATCTATAGGTGCGTGGGCAGATAAAAGTGGGGTAAAATACTTTGAGTCGGCGGAGTCGTGTTTAGCATACGCTAAAGAGAATAATATCTCTTTAGTGGAAGCGGCAGTACGTAAATTGCAAGGCTCTGTTTTGCTCTTTACTAAATTCTCTCGTTTGGTTGAAGTAGCAGTTACGTTTGTTCCTGCTAATGAGCCATGTCATGATATTACTCAAGCCGCTACTGATCTTGAGTTAGTCAATCAACTTTGTCTGAAAACTCTAGCAGCGAGGACTAAAATTGTCACTAATCATTAAGCAATTGAAGGAAGAGATTAATTCTCTTACAACCCAGGCAGTAGCGCTTCGTAAGAAGTATGAAGCTACTCCGAAAGATTTGACTCCTGATGAGCAAGGCACTTGGGATAGAATCTTAAATGACATTGATATTAAGCAGGCAGAACTTGAACGCTTAATGCGAACGAAGGATATGGAAGATGCTTATAGTAAGGCTACTAATGACGAGGGCCTTATGCAGTCATTCCATAATGGCGAAATTAGTAAGCGCGATGTCATTGAAGTTAAAGCGTTTACTGAATTTATTAGGCTGGGAGCTAATAAATTAAATCCTGAGTATCGCGCGGCCCTCCAAGCTGATGATAACGTAGGCGGTGGCTATCTTATTGTTCCGCAGGTTCTGTGGAATAGGGTACTGACTAATGCCAAAGATAGGTTCTGGATGCGTTCGTTGTGTACTAACATATCGGTAGTTGGGGCTCAAACTTTAGGAATTCCTACTATTGATACCGATATGAACGATGCAGATTGGACTGGCGAAATTACCGCTGTCTCTGAAGATACTGCATTGGCATTTGGTAAGCGAGAGCTTAAGCCTTATCCGCTTAGTAAGCTGGTTAAGGTTTCTATGAAGCTCATCAATAATAGTCCTAATGCGCTTAATATCGTGCTTGATCGCCTTATGTATCGGTTTGCGCTTACTGAAGAGAAAGCGTTCCTCACCGGTACTGGTGTTAATCAGCCGCTTGGCATTATGACTGCATCTACTGATGGCGTTACTACTGCCCGAGATACCACTACGGCTACTAACGACGCTATTGGGGCGGATGACTTTATTGATGTTAAGCACTCGCTTAAGCAAGCCTATTGGCGCAATGCTGTTTGGGTGTTTAATAGGGACGTTCTTAAGAAACTGCGAAAGCTGAAGGATAGTTCTAATAACTACCTTTGGCAACCTGGATTGTATGCAGCTAATGGATTATCGTCTGGTAATCCTGCTACGGTTCAGGAGAGTCCGTACTATGTTAGTGAGTACACTGCTGACGTAGCCGACGGAGCTTATGTTGCTTGCCTGTTCGATCCCGAGTTTTACTGGATTGCTAACGGTGCAAATATGTCAGTGCAAGTTCTTACGGAACTCTATGCTGGTAATAATCAATTTGGTTATATCGGCAGAATGGAATGCGATGGCGCGCCTGTTCTTGCCGAAGCGTTTGCTCGATTAAAGGTGCAGTAAAATAAAATGAATCTATCAAGGAACGTTAAGTTTACACATATGATGCCAGATGGCACTAACTATGTGCTGTCGGCGGCCCAAACTACTGGTACTAGTGATGCGTTAGATATGCAGAACTGGGACGGGGTAGTTTTTATCGGCATTCTTGGTGCTGGAACAGCTACTGGTACTTTATCCCTTAAGGTTCAGCAATGTACTACTTCAGGTGGTACTTATGCTGACCTTACTGGCACTAGTAGTGGAAACAGTACTGCTACTACGGACAATAATAAGATGATTATTATTGATATCTTTAGGCCCCTTAAACGATATCTTAAGGTCATCACTACGCGCGGCACCGCCAATACGATTCTTGAGGCATTGATTGCTATTCAGTATCGTGGTCGTAAGGTGCCAGTCACTCAGGCTACTACTACAGGACAAGCGTTTAGTCACGAGGTGTTTATCTCGCCGGCTGAAGGTACTGCCTAGTAGTCTCTCTCCTTCATTATAAACAGTAGCTGGGGCGCCGTTACACAGCGGCGTTCCAGCTATAGGAGTAAAGGCTATGGAAAAATTACTGCTGGGAACTAAGGTAACGTTAGAAGGCACAATTGCTAGGGTCCAAGAAGATAAATTTGCTACTCGGTACTTCATAGCATCAACTTGCGGTAATTTCTTTATTAGTGTAAACGAAAAAGAGTTATCTAGCTTTATAAAGGCTAGTAAGGATAAGCAACCACATGTTGATAGCAACATTTCCAACTCCTGAGTTTATTAAATCCGCTTTTCCAGAAACAACATCTTTGGATTCGGATTTTTTACGTATTACTATAGGATCTGTTGTTACGTTCTTAGAGACATTTACTGGGTATAATCCGTGGATTCCATCTGGAGAAAGTGAAATAACTTTATACGGGATTGGCGATATATCTCGCGGAGGATACTATTTAGATGTCCATAACGGCCTAAGAGAGGCTACTTATGTAAAAGTCAACGGCGTTACTAAAACCGAAGGTACCGATTATATCCTAGCTTCGATGAGTGACGACCTGTTCTATCCGTATGACTTTGTTAAGTTTTTGTCTAGCTATCCAGGCCCTGATGATGAAATTACTATAAAGGCTAATTGGGGTTGGGGTCAAGTTCCGGCAGATTTATATTTAGCTGTTGCCTCATGCTCTGCCCAATTAGCTACTGGCACTACTGCCGGTAACTTGAAATCTAGGAAACAAGGTCCTATCGAAAAAGAGTACTTCGATAACTCTATTCAGGATATTAGAAGACTCTTAGGAAACGTTTTAATGAAATATCGGAGGATTGTATAAGTGGCCGCATTAAACACTTTATATGTGTACTATGCCTCAGGTCCTAACATAGGTGGAAATTTACGGGCTGATTCCTCCAATATGGAATTGACCTTGGGCAATAACTATGACGGATTTGAGGAAATTAAGTTCCGCGTAGATGAATATATGCTGGGAGTTACGTATACAGCAGGAGATACGTTAACTCTTGTCACTAAGGAAGGATATAAAAAGGCACTAACCCGGGATGGAAGTATCTGGAAGTTTACGCCCGACTCTACTGATTTTGGTGGCTTTACTATTAAGCCTGGTAGTTCCAGAACTTTCTCTGCTAATTTTGTTTACACTAGGTCGAGCACATCGGTTCATAGTGCTACGTTTAATTTAGTAGTTAAACGAAACTTCTCTTGGTCGCCACTTATGATATCTAACACCCTTTATGGGTGGTTTGATCCTATGTGGAATCCTAAGGGAGACGGTACTTCCCTGTCTGCCGATGCTACTGTAAATGAGCTTAAATCTGTTGCTCCTACATATGGATTTAGTTTATATGAGGGTACTAATGCTCCCGTCAATAGGCAGTTAGGGAACCTCAATAACTTGCCTAGAATAGTGTTTGATGGTACTAATGACCTGATGACACTAATGATAACTAATGCTACTCCCTCTGTTAATGCATCTATTATACCGCCATTTGGTTTTTATATGCTGGCAGAAATGATGGCTATCCCGGCTAGTACTAAATCGCTTGCGTTCTACGATGGATCAACCAACGATCTTAAATTGCAGATAACTAGTACTGGACAGCTACAGTGTTCTTCTGGAGGATACACAGGCAATGAGACGGCTACTGCTGGCACTGTTATTGCTGGTGAACGATTTGTTTTATCCTTTAGGCAAAATACTGATGGCAATCAGCCCTATGTGCGTAAAAACTGGGCTACTGCTGCTCAACCTCTTACTGGTACTACATATGGCGTGGTAGGCGGCCCATTTAAGTTAGGTACTGATGGAACTACATTTACTAATTTTGCTTTGTACGGATTAGTAATTACTTCCGGTAGTATTTCTGCGGGGGACGACGAAGCCCTAGTTCGCTATTTAGCGGCTATGGGTGGTATTAACATCTAATGTCACTAGAACTTCCGACGGAAATAGTACACAAGTCTAGTAAGCTTAAGCTGATAGATCAGGAGAATACAGGCCATGAATCTATTGACCATAGAGTGATTTATGGCCAAGTAACTCCGTTGACTAAAGCAGAAGCGTTTAATAGTCTTGGATTAAATGTTTTTCGTCCGTATATGGTGATTACTGAACTAGATTATGGTATTGCTCAAGGCGATATCCTTGAGTTTAACGGTAGGATTACTGTTGTGACTCAAGGTATATCGCATTGGGACCAAGACCCGGGCTCTAATTGTACAGTAATTGTTGTAGATGAGTTAGAAAATGGCAGTAACTAATAGAGACGCTCCGTATACAGATGCAGACGGTACTTTTAGGCTAGACTGGATATTTCAGCGACAAATTCGTACTCTAGGTGAAAAGGGTTATAGATTAGCTGAATTAGCTGTAGACTTTTTGAATAATGCTACTTCTGGTAGAGTAACAATACGTGGGGAATTAAGTAGGAAAAAATATCCTGGCGGACCTATAGTAAACCCCTTCCCAATTAATATAGTTGAGGGTGATCTGCATGGTAGTTTTTACATTCAAAAGACTAAAACAGGCTTTGTTGTGTTATCTACTGAGGAGCATGCATTATTTCAATTTAGGTATGGGGGCACAAAAGTTATGCACGATAGAACAGCTAGAGAGCGACTAGCTGAATATCTTAAAGACCAGCGTAAACAGTTAAGAAAATTATAGGAGAACTCAATTGGCTATCCCTACAGCAGCAGTTTATGCTGACGTTTCTGTATTTACTGTGGACGGAAAGAACTTACTTTGCGATGCAAAAAATGTAGCCATTAATCCCGGCTTGGTTGAAGCATCGTCCAAAGGTTTTTGTTCTTTAGACGACTACATTGTTCCAGTAGGAATATCAAACGAATTTACTTTCTCAGCAGATCTAAGTGACTCTGTTAGAAATCTGATTTCGGTAGATGTTACTGCCTTTACCGTATTTTCCAATGCTTACATTGGTTGGTTAGATTCCTTATCTTTCTCGGTAAGTAATGGCTATAATGCTATTGGAGCTTACGCTAATTTTGTGAGACAGCAAGGACGTAATGAGCGTACTTTATCTTGCTCTGCTACTATCCATGTAGATTATTCTAATGCTGGTGTTGGCGAAGCATTTTGGGATTATATATTAAATTTAATGAAGATGGATACTCGTGCTGAGCTTACTCCATCTTCGTATAGAGATCTGTTTACTACTACTTTGGTTGGTACTTTAGAGGAAAGCTCTAACGCCAGAAAGCTGGATATCGGCGGTACTTGGAAAATTAATCCATCGTATTCGATATCTTCTGGCGATTTCCAATCCGGTAGTATAGCTTTACAATACCAGAGTGGTACTGCATTTACTGTTACTGGTACTCTTCAGTCGTCTTTAGGATTGTTAAAGACGGCTTACGACGATAGCGAAATTGCGGTAGTTGTTACTCCGCATACTAACTTTACAGCATTTAATGCTACTGGTCGATTAAGAGATCTGACTATAGATACCTCCGGGGATTCTATTAGCGGCGTTAATGGGACGGTAGTTATTACTTCTTCGGTGACCTAATTTATGGATAGTGATTCTAGTAAAACCCAATTCGTTGACCAACTATTCAAGAAGTACTCTTCGGCCCCAACGCCGGAGAGACCTCTAGAATATTATGTGGAGCTACCTGAGGGGGAGAGGATTTACTTTAATCGTATGATTTCATACGATGAGTTTGAGTCTGTAGGCAAACAGGCTACTAAATTTATGAAGGCGTTCGGTAACACAAAGTCACCTGAGCTTATGGCTTATAAGGGTAAGGTTACTCAGGAGACTTTGTTTAAGGTATACTTACTTTATAGTAAGCATACCAGGGTTGAGGCTAAGATAGATGGTGAATATAAAGAAATCGGTAAGGCTTCTTTAGCTACTTTCATTTACTTGGCTACAGAATCAACTGTCTTTGCTGAGATATTAGCTACTTATTCTGAAATGAATAGCTATTCATCTATAGCAGATGACGTTGATATTCTAGAGGAAGAAAAAAACTTCTGAGGGGTGAGGGTAATGGGTTATACAGAGCTATGGTTGGGTGTGCTCTGCGTAATGCATTACCCCACCCCTTTATTTGTTCCGAACTAGATCGAAAAGTATTGCTTAAAGTTCTTGCTTATGAAATAATCGAGCAAGAAAATAAACGCCCAACCGAATCTGTCAAAGACAGGAGATTTCTAAAACGTGGCTAACGACAACGTCAATGAGGTAATTCTAAAGTATACGCTTGATACAGCGGATGCTCACAAAAAAGTAAAGGCTTTACAAGATGCTTTAAAAGAACTTGCTAAGACTGTAGATAAACTTGACGAAGTATTTGAGCGATTTGGCAAAGCTATACGTTCAGTAAAGCCTCATTTCCAAGAGTTAGCTAGATTTGCTAGTGCGATAGATCGTGTTTTTAAGGGCTTGCGAAGATTTAATTCTGAGCAAGTTTTTACTAGCATGAAAGGCAGTATGCGCGGTTTGAATAAACTTATAACAGCAGCTAGTACTCGCCTAAACAATTTTGGTACTAAGCTAATTACAATTACAAATAACTGGAAAACTTGGAATAATGTCTTAAAAGCAACAGCTACTTATATGCGCATAATAGATCGCGCACTTAAGAATATTAGTGCCCATTCAGGCTTCACTACTAAAGCTAGAAACCTTACTTTTAATACTGCAGTAGGTAAAAATGCTAACGTAGGAAACGTTTACAGTAAAAACGTAGTAAATCCTCCGCGCCCTCCCAAGAAACCTACTTTTATCGATAGCTTTTCTGAAAATATGGGCCGCGGTTACGAAGCATTTACCAGAACTACTAAGGGATTAGTCAAAGGGCTATTCGCTTTTACTGGTGCGGCTACACTCGCCATGTACTGGACTAGTCAGTTTGTTGGAATTCTGAAACAGTATTATAGTACTATTATAGGATTTTATAAAGAAAGTCTTGAAGTTTATTCTAAATTTGAATTGCTAGAAAACTCAGTTAGACAGTTTGCTACTTCTGCCGAAGACGCTTCTAGAATATTAAATGATTTGTATGCCATTAGTAGTAAGGTTTCGGGCCTTACCTACGAAGGGGCTGTTCAAGGGTATGTAGAGTTAGCTTCGGTAGGAATGAAAGAGAACGAAATTAAGCGAACTATAGCTGCGGTTAGTAATATGCTATCCTTTATGGGCAAGCCTGCTTCTGAAGCTGAAGGGGTATTTTATGCCTTACGGCAGGTGCTATCTGATACTAAAATTATGGCAGATGACATCCGACAAATTGGTGAGCGAATTCCAGGATTACGCGATATAATTTCTAAGAAATTCGGAACCCTTACTATTAAAGATCTTAATAAGATGGGCATTACTCCCAAAATGTTTGCTAAGGGATTGGTTGAAGCTATGGAAGAATTTGGTCAGGCTAGTTCTAAGGTGACTGACTTTATTGAAAATTTAACTAGTGCTTTTACTAAATTCCAAGCTGAATTCGGCAAGGCTGTATGGGAAAAGTATGGTGAGCAGTTAGTCCAAATAATGGATGCATTTACTAAGTTTGTTACAAGTCCTGCAATGAAGTATTTTGCAAAGCTAATGCTAAATGCAATAGGGCTGAACTTGCCCGAAGGTAAAGCTGATAATATAATGGCTTCCTTTTTTGCCGGAGTTATAACACTTACAGAGAAGATTGTTGCCATACTGGAGCAGATTAGGGATGGAATTATAAAGTTTGTGTCTGCATTAGCCCAAAAATTTGGAATAGATTTAGGGCTTTCGTGGAGAGGTCATTTAAATGATACTGGGGCTGATGATCGTAACGCGTATTTAAATTCTTCTTTAGGCGAAGCGTATCAAAAACTCGCACTTGTCAATCCTGCGTTAGCGTGGATTGCTATGATGCGTGCTAAAAATGTTGCAAATGAAGCGTCTAAGACTATGCCGTTTGATAAATTATTGAACGAAATGTCTAAAATCTTTCCCGATATTAATCAAGAAAGTTTTAGAGTATGGATGGCTAATAAGTATCCAGAAGAGACTATTGCTTCTATGTTTAACGGCACAACAACAGAAGGCAAGCACTCTAAATTAGCTGAGCAATTTTTACGTATGATGTCTCAAGCTAATATGGGAGATGCTACTATAAAGGCTTTGCCTGAAGACTTCCAGGATGACGGCTCAGTACCTAAGAATATAAAAAGTATTCGTGATGATATGGGTGAGTTAGTCGATCTTAATAGGCAACTGTTAGAGCTAGAGCGTAAATCGCTAGGCTTTGGTGACTGGGGTTCCGTTGGTCCTACAATGGAGGACAGAATGCGAGCTAAGTATGGAGTCAATAGGTTTGGTGGATCTGCTGCTATTAGACTCCAGCAACTAGTTCGGGAAATGGTAATCACTACCGGAATTTAATATGGATACTAGATTTAGAATAGCTCTAAACCACGCACAATATAGACTTGAGAGGGAACGTTCTCAAATGATCCTGTTATCTGGGGATTACAATTATGATGTATCCCCAGATTTCTGGGCTACTAGCGACGGAATAGTATTACCAAAGTTCTCTTTCATGAATCGCGAACTTTGGCGAACATCAAATACCAATCAATACGCTAAATTTAATAAGGCAGATTTTACTTTTGGTACTGCTTCTAGTTGGAATGAAGTATTAGTTAGAGGGGCAGGCAATAAATTTATCTGGGCGCGCGACATTTCAGATACTGCTTTAACTGTTAATCCAGTAAACGTTAATCAAGCGCTTTATGTTAATTTATGGTTTAGTCCAGCAGATCCTGACGGCGGTACTTACTGGGAATTTGGCTATGAGCATGGTCCTCATTTTAGATTCTACTTAAATGGTAAAGTTAGATTTTATTATAACGGAGATCTTATTTCTGAAGATGACTTTACACCCAAGGGCTTCAAAGAAAATGAGAAAGACTCAGCTAATAATAAAGCTAAACCGGGCGGCGCGTTCGACAATCAGTATGTGCCATTAGTATTCATTCCGTGTAAGCGAAATAAAATTTTGCTAATTAACTTAGTGACCGGTAACTCGCATACTTTCGAAGTTCCTTTGGTCGATACTGATGTGCCAATTCCTGAGATTACTCCCGCAGAAAAAGTCTATATTAGGATGGTGTCAGATGGTAGCGATAATCCTATGGCATTGTTCCAAATGGCGTTTGCTCAGCTTGATTCATCAGATCCCTTATATTTATGGACTAATCCCATCTGGTTTGACCCTGTGCCTGAATATAATGCTACTGGAGAGTTTGAATCCGATGCTATTTACGAAAACTATTACGGCATGGGTTACATAATAACAGCACAAGTCTATGATGAAAACCGCGTTAATATAGTACCTCTATCTAGAGCGAGTCAGCCTGTATGCTTAAAATTTACATTTCAACCTGCTGGACAAGTATCCTCTCATCTTACGCACTATGCTCTGTATGGTATGCAAGTAGCTTTAGAGGCTAGATATGCCCAAACTCCAGCAACTAGCGTTGTTACCTTAAATGCTTACGAGGATTATATAGATCAAGAAGATCAGCGATGGAAAACTCGTATGGCTGTAAATAACTTGCAGATTTCAGTACCTAATGAAATAGCTGGAGCTAAGTTTACTTTTACTCTGTACAATCCAGATGCTTTAAAGACTATGGGATTTCTTCCGCAGATTGCTAGTTGGAGAAACGCTTATTTACTTCTTAATAGGCCATGCAAATTATGCTTTTCTGATGTAGCTTTGGATAACGGCAACTTCGCCGGTAATACTATTATAGATGGTCGTATTACTGATGTGGCTGTGCATAGTAATATGAATGATGAAGCTGTAGCCTTGGATATTACTGTAGTAGACGTAGAGGCATTTTCTAGTAATAATCCTACTATGGATAATAGGGCTTTTGGCGGTATGCCATTTGAGAATGTTCTTAAGACTATCTCATACTCATTAGCCTTGCCGAATAGGATTGAGTCTAGTACGCTAGTTCTTCCAGTTACTTTTGATACTTCTGAAGGCGAATTTGGTCCAACAATTAAGCAAGGTGAAACCTATCTTTCATTCTTAAACGTATTGCGCGACACGTTCGTGCCGTTTGATATCTTAGTTGTTAAACCTGATAATAGAGGTTCCGGATGGGCAGTTCCTACTTTGGTGTATACCAAACTGTATAACTTTATGTAACAACAATGAGAAGAGTAGACCAAGCCAAAATAAATAAGATTCGGAATACTCCATTATCCGGAGATTTGATGGTATTAGAGCATCAAATCTTAAGTAAACATGGCCTATTTATTCAGCAATTAGATAGGTTTATGCTTAGGAACAGGGCTATTCAAACTGTAGAAGTTGAAAATCCGTATGAGCTTGTCCCTAATCCAGCGGTAATAGCTAATGCTCATAGACTATATTGCCATGAAGATCTTGTGCCTGAAAGTTATGGAACTTCAGCTATAGAAAAAGCTCAGGCAGTATTCAATACTATAAAGCACAATTACATTCGACCTGAGTGTAATGCTATATATGTTGATGGATACAACCGCGCCCGTAAAGGTAAAGTTCGGGCGTTCATAAAAGACTATGTATCGCAAAATATACATACGCTTCCTACAGATCTCCAAGAGAATGTACTCGCAGAACCCATAAAGGGGATTTACGTTGATTCTTCTTTGGAACTAGGAGCTTGTATAGAACTAGTCAAAATATTGGGCGCCCGTACTTTAATTACTCGCTCATTTGCTACTTTTTCTGCTCAGTTCCAAGTTAAGCAGGACGGTACTCCATTATGGCGAGGCGATAGCGTATGGCTACAGGGCTTTGGGTATTATCTTGTAGAATCATTTGAAACTGATGTTAGCTTAGACTTGTCTCCATCTAGCCCATATTCCGCAGACCACCAACGCTATAGACCAACAACCTATACAGCAGAGAAGATAATAAACGCGCCGTTCGAACCAGAATGGCATACATACTTTGAGTCCGATACTACTTCTGTTGCGGCAGGAGGTACTATGGAGGTTATAGGTATTCCAGAATGAAAAAATATACTGAATCGGTCCAATTACCTGCTTTTGATAATCCAGCAGAGGTTACTATAGTAATAGCTGGCGATGATGTTTATATTAGGGCACTCAGGGAAGCTATGGTAAAAGCTATTCAGGAGATAGCTATTCCTGCTATAAACAATTACCAAGCAGAAAGGACTATTGCTAAAGCAGTAAATAGCGGATGTCATAAGTGCTAACATGGTATTAAATGTAGACGAACCTATTACTTGTGTGTATCAGAACATCCTTTCCGGTACTTGGGAAAGATCAGAAACTGAATATGCCAGAAATATAGGCCAACAAGCTGGATTTACAATTCTGTATGGTTTACCATACTCAGCATCCCACGGCATTTCTGTCTCAATAAATAACTCAGTACCTGCTAAAGCTGCTCCAGGAGATCCTAACTTACCTATATCTGGCGGTGTGCTAGATACTCCTTGGTTTACTTGGACTTTAACTAACAAGTCTGGATGGCACATACGCAAATCGTATTTAAAGCTAATCGATGTAATCTACACCTGGGATTGTAGTAGTAAAACATTCACGCTTTACATTGGTTCAATTGAGTGGTATATTGATGACGTTTTAGTATTTACTGGCCCTGGCCCATATGTTGATGCCGGGGCTATGCTAATTAAGGATTTTTATACAGAGCATTTTTATAGACCAGTGCCTCCAGGTGTATCTTTTGCTCCATTGTGTGTATATCCTTCTGTAAGCGAAATTGCTTACTTTGAAGTCACCGGTAAATCGGTAGGTGGTTGGGGCGTATTAGTCGGGCGCTCGGTTGTGCCATTCGAGTTATGCTTTGACCTTCAGAAACTAAATCCTGCATACGTGTATTACTGCCCATGAGCTGTACTAAACCTCTCCCGTCTATAACGTTTACAGATACATTTAATAATGTAGTTACTGGAAGTTACTCAGATAGCTTAACTTATGTTACGTTTTCTGAAAACTGCGACCCTGGGTGCGTACCAGCATCTAGGAATGTAGATAAGCGTAACAGGGATATGACGTATAAGGAAAGTGCTATACGTTTACCTTGCCCTGATTCTGACCTATGGCAAACATATCTATCTACTACAGAAGAAGAAGATTGTTGTGTTGTAGGTGGTTCAGCTACTTCGACTGCTACGCAAGATAATGAGTTAGTATGCGCGGGTTACTGGCAATTCGTAGAACACATTGAATCTGAATCTTACGTATATGATGTAGCCGTGGTATGTCCTGCTCCTGCTAAGTGTCCAGATCATTTCGATTCTATCTGCCACTATGAATGCTCTAATGATAAGAGTTGGACTGAGCCTCCTGAGTGCCCAGGTCCTAGAGATATTGATACAGCTAACAATCTAATCCTTCATTCTATTCGCGACTTTGATGGCAAACTAATTTATGGTACTGCCCATGCTATGTATCCTATATTTTGGACTGATCGAAAATCTACCTACGATACTGATGGCGGCGCCCAAATAAAGATAACTAAAGAATTCGGTCAACAAGAATTTGCTCATATAACCCATAAAAATGGATCTAACATTGAGTGGGTAAGAACATACGACAGGGGTAGTAATTATACTATGCAAATAGACATGGGTCTTGGCACTCAAGCTACACTTCTAATTACTCAATCCGGCCAAATCCTTCATTATAAAGTCAATGGCACAGATATTCAATGCACAGTAACTAATTTTGATGGGTCCTTTGTAGCAACCCCGGTAACATGTATAACTGGTGTTACTGACGCTAAAATTGACGTATCTTACACTTGGGTGAGCGCGCAGACTATGTTAGTAGTACTTACTTATGTTAAGTCAGGACATGCGTATACAGCGTATTCTAAGGACGGAGTTACTTTCTAATTGTCCTTAGAATATGACCTCAGAGGGGTCGTCTCGGGCAAAGAGCCGGGAACGAGTCTAGACCAAGCACAAACGGGCGCCTAGAGGCCGGAATGACCGGTTCTCAAGGCGCCCGTTTTTGTGTGCGCGCGAACCCACGTAGATACTTAGTGACTAGGTACCTAATGAGAATTCGTCCATAATAACTAGCTCATTCTTATCGGGATCGTACATACCTATTTTGGAATTAGTTGCTTGGCAATACGTTTCTAGCTCGTTCATCTCTACTTTTAATGGTAGGGCATATACTACGAAACAAGAAGCAACCTTCCACTTATTAATAAGATCGATAGCTTCAGCTTCTGTATTAGCGTTAAATACGATAATGACTTCCTTAGAACCATCTCGAATGGTTAAGGAATTGCCGTTAGAGTTGACAGCGATAAACATTATTTATATGTCCTTGTTGTTTTTAGTGAGATAAGAAATATGCCTAGTAGTGTAATTACAGTTAATACTGAAAAAATAATACAGGCTAGGAATGACAAATATCCAAATAGAGCTAAAATTAAAGATAATATTGTCATAAAAAGATACGTAACAAACAATCCAGCCATAAGAGCTATGATAAAATCAAGTGTATCCATAGTTATTTATAATATCCTTTTATATCCTTTGTCTTTGCTAGGTATGGAGTAACTTTACCAACATAAATAGCTGGTACTTCTTTTCCGTGTAGATGTAATTTTACTATTTCATATGGCCTCAGTAATCCTGAATTAGAGTAGGTTCCGTAGACCCCATCAAAGGAGTCCAAGGTAACATATACCTCTACGAATCCAGCTATTGATTCCAATAACTCTATCCGTAAAGGTCCTTCATTATATAAGCGGATGTTGCTTAATTCCTGTTGGAGTTTTTTCAAAGGGAGATCGTTTTGCTTCATTTGGTATTTCTCTGTCTATTAGCGTATAGAAATGTCGTACTAATTCTCTGTATGTTCTTAGATAACGTATTTCGTTATCTTCTTGTCGTATGTGCAAGATAGCCCTATGCACTGAATAGAGTGTGTAGTACTCTTCCTCCATTCGCTCTAATGTGGCGTAGATTTTAGCCACTTCTTTTGGCTCGATAAACTTCTGGATTGTTAGGTACGGCAGTAATGCCTCTATGTCGTCCGCCTCTAGTTCATACCTAGTCATTAAGTCTAGGATGCCTATAAACGTTTCTTCTTTCTTACCCATTGCTGAGAATAGCAGTTCTATGTTTACATCACTTGAGTAAGACGCTGTAAACCAAGTTTGATACACTACTGAATCTATAAATGGATCTATGTAGTGAAACTTGATAGTAAAGTCGCGCACCCAAAAATCATATATTACTGTAGCAAAGACCTCAAACGCATACTCATTTGACACAAGTACACGATCCAAGCTATAGTACATATGAGCTAGCTTTTTATAAACTCCCCCTCCCTCTATTCTAGAAATTAGGGGGGCTTTTATGCTTCGGAATATATGCATCCAATCAGAAGATGCATACTTAGATGTGATTACGCTAAACTCTTTGCCCTCTAAGTCTGTAGCAATATATGTATCTTCTATAACCTTTTTAAAGTTAGATATTAAAGGCAAATGAAGAAGGAAGAATGGAATTCCAGCCTTCTTCATTGCCTCATAGGGAGTGCTAACAGGCTCATCGAACGCAAAGTATGGCTTATACAGAAGGTACTTCGGTATCATTAGGTTCTGGTATTTCCTTAGGTGGCGCTATTTCTAGGACTCCCTGCGTATTAGTTATTCTTTCCCCAGCAGCAGCTAACCAGTTATAGATAGTTTTTCTAGTTTTGCCGGTGGTATTGATAACCTCTTGTACAGTCATACGCCCATTCTGCCGCAAAAGATCCATAATCTGCACGTAGCCAGCAGTGTTTTCTAACTTTATTTTTTGCTCAGGCAACTTTACTTCTGTAACTGAAATAGAAGCATCTGTTTTATCGAAGAACAAGGCAATACCTTGGGATGGGTCATACGATTCAAAGCCAGTAAAAGTACGGCCTTCGATTCGCATATTAATGTAAGATTTACCTCGTTTATCGACTTTCTGTACGAAGATACCTAAGTCAGCTTCTCCAGCCATACGAGTAGAACCACGCAATGCATTCCAAGTATCTTCTGTACGGCCTGTTTTAGTAAAGTGGTGCAAGATAATAATCGACAGAGTAGGGAATCGTTTTAGTAGCGCATGGATGTTATCCCAAAATATTCTAGTGTCTGATTCAGATTTTTCTTCGGCATTGTGCAATCGTTGATATGGATCTAGAATAAGAAGGTCTATTTTCTTTTCTCGAATCTTATCACTCAAGAATTGAAACCCAGCCTCTTCATCTAGTTTAATTCCTAGCCTATGCCCCCAGAAAGTATCCTGCTTCCAAGAAGTATCTCGCAATACTGTTACAGCACGAGAATACAAATCTTTGAAGTCACCTTCTTCTTCAATAAATAATATTTTAGGAGTCTTTTCTCTTTTAGTAGCAAACTCAGCTATATCTAGAAATGGCTCATCAGTAAGCATAGCCTTAACCATATTAAGAACTATCCAAGTTTTATAGTTCTTTGGCGGGCCGCCGATGATACAAATCTGATTTTGATATAGAAGGTTATTTATGAACGGTATTCTTTCTAAGTGTTGAGCAGTACTTTCCAATTCTCCTCCAGTGAAAACTCTAATAGATTTAAAATCTACATGTTCTTCTATATGCGTAATGAACGCTTGGTCAGAGTTATAGCTTAACCATTCGCATAAGTCTTTTCCAGTTTGAAACCTACGCCAGGGTAATGGGGCAATTACTAGCCTAGAATCAAGCGCCGATCTGCATGCTTTAATGAGTGAGTCGGATGCTATATCAGCCTGCGGTACTAATATGATTTTAGTCATATCGTACAATTCTCTAGCCCACTCTTTTCTAAACTCCACCCCAGGTGTGCCTATAATGGAGAAGTTAGGAATGATAGATTTAGCTCGTAGCATATCCGATTCGCCTTCTAGAATTACAGCTACTTTATTCGTTAGATCAAGATCATCTATTCCGTACAATGTATGGAATGATCCTGCCGCCGCTGACTTTTCACCTCCTAGATCACGGTAGCGTAACCCAACTAGCTTACCGTTATAAAAATATGGAAAGCAGATTGTAGGTCGATTCCACGCAGTATTTTCAGGCTCTAGGTAACTGATTCCCATAGATCGTGCTACAGAAATGTCTATACCTCTTGAGTCACAATATTCTTGGATATATTGGTGGTTGAAAACACTACGCTCATAGATATTAGCTAATTCAGGATTTGGTAGTAGAATTTTGCTAAACTGCTCCTTTTCGGGCGGCTCGGCACTATTATCTACTAAATCCGATAGAATCGTATAAGCCTCACGAGTAGAGACTTGATACAGTTTAGCCAAAAAAGCAAGAGGCGACATAGTGCCGCATCCGGCTAAACAAGAAAACACACCAGAATTTAAATCAACTAAAGCTGATGGCTTATTGTCATCATGGAATACACACTTACAACTAGCTTTCCCAGCGCTTGAGAATGACTCTATATCCAATATAGATTCGTATAACGCTCGGAATTTCATAGGTTTATTTTGCTACTGTGGTGGCTATGTCGCTCTTTAGCGTGAAGTTGCTTATTCCGTTATTTACATAAACATAGGTTAATACATGCCTAATCGCAGATCCAGCGTGTACTCCTAGCTTATGCGGTTTTAGTAATCCAGGGAATCTCTTATCTATAACTAGACGAGATTGTGGAGTACGCAATAAGAGTTCCATGTCATGTAATTGGCATAGGTATTCCACTACGCCAATTACTTTAATAGGTGGTTCATTATCAGCACCAAGGTTGCGCAAAATATATCTCTCCATTATAACTTTGCGCATTGCCTTAGATGCTATAATGTTGTCTAAACTATCCCACAATCTAACATGTCCTGCGAACATTATTTCGACAGTAGCTGTAGGAAAGTCTATGTCAACTAATACTACCCCTGTAGTACCGCCAGGATCAATCCCTAAAATTTTCAACTATTCCATCCCGTATTAGTGAAATAATGTTCTCCATGAAGTTTTCGCATTCTGCTATAGGTTTAACTAGTTCTTCAGGCGCGCCCGGCCAGTTATAGAAATTAGCTAAAACCTGCTTATAGTTATTAGCTACCACTGGAGTGATAAACCCGTTCTCAAGTTTAGATAATGTAGGAATAGACACATGTAAAGCAGCAGCTACTGCATCTTGTCGATAGCCATACAATCGACGCAAATAACCACACAGAATTTGCGATGTATCAATTCGCTTATTGTTTATCATCTTGAACCTCTAAGCATATGTTTTAGAATTATGGACGCTTGGAAGAACTCTCTAGGTTCTCCATAATTATCCCCCGTAATTACTTGTGATATTAGTGGATCAGTAACTCCAGGAGCCTCTACATCCCACAATTCTTGATTCTGTAGCGTATTAGCTACAGATTCTATGACTTCAAATTCACGAAGTCCCAAAGGTTTATCTTCTTTTGTGTCTACATTAGGGTTCTCCTGAATAGTGATAGTCCAAGTGTAATTGTAAATCACACAGCCGTATTTAACTGATTTTAGTTCAGTGTTGACAGTAACTAGACAGATAGGATAACTCTTTACCCCACCAGGCACTTTGTTAAATAGGAACGTAATACCAGGTATTTCTGCCGCTACTACGTTCTTGATTACTTTGAATATTTCAGCTACGTAAAATTCCATCAGTTACACTCCCGTAAACCATAATGTGTCGAGTTGACAACACTTCGATCTTGCTGATTTTAATTTGTACTGTTATAGTGTCTTTCTCCTTGAAAGATACTGGAGTTGTAAATACAATGTAGTCACCTTCCTGGTAATTAAACATTGTATTGCTCTGAAATTCGGTGTATCCCCGATTCTTTACTTCATTAACGTAATCTTGCGAAGCTACGATTGTATGTGTCATTTTATCTTCTCCATTTCTTTCCAGCTAGGGCCAACCTTTATCTCCACGTCTAATGGAATATCTAGCTTATAGTAAATCGCCGGACAGGTTTTCATAATAGCGCCAGCTCTATGCACTAGATCAATAGACTTAGACTGTCCAAGAATAGAGTCATGGATTGGAGCCAGAATATGGAATTCATCTCCAACCAATGTTCTATCAATTTCAATGCACGAATACAAGTTAATATCCGATGCAAAGCCTTGGATTTCTGAATTAATTACCTGCCTCCTATATCGTTGAATCGATTCTGATAGAATAAGCGGGAACCTGCGGCGCCGCCCCGATTGCGATAATGAGTAACCTCGCTCGGTAGCTAACGTATATACATCATTTTCCCATTCATAATATCTTGGAAACATAGTCTTAAGGTAATTCTGTAGTCGAATAGCTTCTTCTACAGTACTACCTGTTCGGGCCGCCGCACCTTGCGGAGTTAGCCCATACATGTTGCCATACACGATTGTCTTACAGAAATTACGCTGAGCTTTAGTTACGTTCTCAGGAGTTATCTTAAAGAACTTTGATGCGATATCGGTGTGAATGTCGCGACCTTCCCTAACATACTCTAGCATAACAGGGTCTTGGCTTAGATGAGCTGCTACCCTAAACTCGATTTGAGAGTAGTCGATCTCAAACAGCATAAACCCATCGTCAGGAATAAATACACGCTTAATATCCCCATCGCGCGGAATTTGCTGAATGTTAGGCGAATTAGATGACAGCCTACCAGTTTCAGTACCGTGCAAGGAAAACTTAGGATGTACCCTTCCATTATACATTTGCTTTCGCAATCCTGTAACATATGTTTCGCTAATTTTATTTAGTCTACGAATCTCCTGCGCTAACTGAAGTTCTTTTACATGCGGATACATATCTGCTAATGTGTCCAGTACTTCATTGTCAGCAGACGGGTTGTCTGTTTTAGCCGATACTTTTAGGATAGGAAGCTGTAACGTACCGAACAAGTAATCCTTGAATTTCTTGCTTCCTACGTTAGTTTCAAATCCTGTTAGTTTAGCCAGCTCTTCATTAAGCTCCTTAAGGCGCGAATCTATGGATTGTTCTAGCTTATCTAGCTCATCCATATTAATGCGGATACCGCGTGAGGTAGCTTTAATCAAAGCATACGAGATTGGCTTAATCAGGTTTTCATAGCAATCTTGGTCATAAGAACTTTCAAATGACCGTAGCTTTTCCCTAAGCCTAAATGTAACTACGCAATCCATAGCCAGGTATTCTTCCAGCTCAGTAGAGACTGTATAATCTCCAGGAGTGTGCAATACCTTTTCATCCCAATTTGGAGCATTAAAGTATAGCTGACCTAGTAACTTTAATCCCTGCATACCGCGGCGCTCGTCTTGTAGATAATGAAGAAGAAGGGTATCGTCTGAGCACTGTAAATTATGATTTAGATAGTGCTTAAACCAATATCCTTCAAACAAGCTGTTATGGCAAGTGACTTTGCACCTATTTAGAAGAGCGATAAACTCTGGCAAAGCATCCATACAGTCTAATGGCTCAAACATAAATGCTGAGTCCGCATTATCAGAAATACCTATCAACTTAATCGAGCCCTCATGTGGGTCTAATGAGGTAGTTTCGATGTCTACGGCTATTTCTGCTCCATCAGGTATTTCTTTGAGTCGCCTGATTAGAGCTTCCCCAGATTTATATTTAGTATACGGTACCTTACCTGCCTCAATAAATGGAATTGGGTCATACGACGCACACTTTAAAATTGCACACTCCAGATTACGCATAAGTTCTTTTACATAATCTGGAGATGCAAACTTAGGATTGGCGATAGCGTCTGGCGATGGCGAGTAAATTACTGGAATGTTAGTACCAATATGTCTAGCAAACTTGAAACTAGTCTTAAGTTTACCGCCTTTCGAGCGCGTTACTTCTTTGCAATTCTGCAAAACCCAAGTTTCGCTAAATGAAAGGATAGTCTTAGGCTTAATCTCAGCAATCTCAGATGCTAATCTACCGCCACACGCAAGTAGATCACCATTAGTTACCGTCTTAGAACTCCTGCACTGAAGTACAGAAGTAAAGTATACGTCCGCCGGGTCTATATTACAATGAAGAAGGAGGCTAGTGATAATCTTGCCTTGATTACCAGATAGCCAGTTCTTATTATAATGTACAGCGCTAGGCGGTTGTGACCAGATAATCATAATGGGGGGATTGTCTCTATTCCCCATACTATGAATACGTTCCAAGTGTGCTCTACTACATACTTTACAATCGGGCTCAATTATCTTTAGCATAGTCATGGCCAATGTGAAACCTCCCACAATAGGTGCATTTGTAAACTACTAACAGGTCTGCTCTATCAACAGCCTTTTTCTGCATAGTACTTAGATGTTTGTGCGCGGCAGCTTTTGTTCTAAAAGCTGCCTTGCTAGTACACATTCTGATTCTCCTAAAGTCAATGTCCATTTGTTCTCCTTATATTATATGGTCCGGGCGAAGGGACTCGAACCCTTACGCTATTACTAGCAACGGATTTTAAGTCCGCTGTGTCTACCATTCCACCACGCCCGGATAAATCTTAATTGTCTTCTGGTGCTTCTTCAGCTAATTCATCTAACATTTCTGTGTAAAGCTCGTTTATGGATTCTATCCAATCAAGTATATCGTACAGATTAAATTCATCGGGCGGGGCTGGAACATCATATGCTTGATAGTGCTCGCATAACTCGATGTATCTAAATACTACTTGCTTCATTTGTTAGGACACTCCAACTAACCGGATATAGGTCCTGCATTATATTACCAATCAGCTGTGCTAACTCTCTAATCTCTTGTTGAGCATGCGGATCAATTCTGAGATTATACACTCTAGCCAAAGCAGCTAAAGATGCAGTCATAAAGAACTGAGTATATGAGCTTACTGGCAATACAGTACGGGCCAATTCTGGTGCTACACCTAAGCCTAGAAGCTCATTATAAGCATCCACAGCCGCATTTGTAGCATTTTTATAGATGTCGATAGCCCTCTCATTATCTTCAATGGCAGAGTCTGTAGAGCCCTGCTTCTTATTATCTGCCTTACCCCTAAATTCCGATACTGAAAAGAACTTAGGCATATAATCTACGTAACGTCTCGACTCTTCATTATAAACAATCCCAACGTTACTTCGCATTAGTTGTCTAGCTACAAAGATAGGCACTTTAAGATGCAAAGTAATCTGTGGATGACCGAATGGAGTCCAATGGTTGTTCTTAGCTAAGTAATGAATTAGTTTGACATCAGCCTCATCTAAAACAGTTTTACGTTTATTAAAACTAACTCTAGCGGCATTGACTACTAACAAGTCATTACCTGAATGGGTGATAAGTGTTACTTCCATAATATATTTTGGTGGGCGCGGCGGGGGTCGAACCCGCAACCTAACGATTATGAGTCGCTTGCTCTAACCTTTGAGCTACGCGCCCAGGTATTTAGTCGTACTTCCAAACTTCTTGGATACGATCTAACTCTTTTTGTAAGTCCTCGTCTAAGAAGAATTCTTCTTCAACACTAGGATAAAAGAATTGTGACTTAAATAGTTTATCCACAGTTTTAGCACATCCGTTGGCTAAGCCAACGGTAACTTCTTCCGCAGTCAACTCTCTAGAATTAAGTAGATTGAAATACTTCTTATTCGGCTTCGGCATTGCGGCAAGGATATGCCACTTGGTAAGGATCTTCGTTACTGTTGGTCTAGTCATATGGGATATATTGGTAGACCATGTATTTGCAAACGGCCAATCCGGAGGTAATACATCAGCTACGTAAAGATCTATACCAAGCTCTAGCGCAGAGTTTTGGATAAAGATAGATACCGACTCATTAGCATCGTGTAGATATATTCTTACTTTTTCTTCTGGCACCTTCGTAAGCATATCTTTTACATTAGCTTCCGCCATGAGATAGTCAGTCATCTTAGGGAAGCAGATAAACACTCCGGCACATTCCCTATTATCCCAAGGCAGATTGCCCGAATATAATACGAATGAAGAAGGAGTGCTAGGTTGGCTATAGCTTACTATATCGATGCTAGGCTCGGCGCGCACAAATTGTCGTAAATGAAGAGGAGTATCAAACAATACTTCAGCTACCATATTCTTTTACTTCCTGAGATATTTTTTTACAATACACTATATCCCCTGTAATGGAAAATACTAGATACCATAATGCTTTTAGTAAGTCCTCTTTCCCATTCTTCTCGTTCGCGCGCGCCGTGTACTTTATAACGTTACCGAGTGAGAAATCTAAGTTATACTCCTTGATTAAATCAACTGGGCTAACTTTATGGTTATCGTAATGTGGTGGATTTACTGCATCTACTGGATTGGCTTTTTCGGTAACGCGCCGTCCTAACTCCTCTTTTGTTATCCAACGTTTATTCCAGCATTTCTTTTTCCAATCAAATTCATATACTATTTCAGTATTTCCATTACTTGATTCCCACACTACACCATGCCCTATACTAATCGCATAATCTTCTGCATTTAGGAGATATGCAAACCTATGCTCTTTGCTATCTTCCCATACTCTATAGGGCGGTGCATTTTCTTCACCTACATGTACCCAAATATTACTGTCACTACTCCCGTAAGGCATTACTTCGTACTGACTAATGAGATCGCCATCTTTTACGAATACGCGAGCAATTCCTTTGCGGTTAGCATATTTCTGAGCTTCGTGTAAGCTAGGGAAATGTTCGATTTCTCCCCCAACCTGAATTACCATATAAATAGCGTTGTTGTCCATTTTATATCTCCTATCTTGATTAGACTTATCTGTAATACTCGGTTCTGCCGGAATACCGGCGGCTTGACGTTTACCTTCGCTCCAAGTATCGACTGTTCTATCCGCACTATCGAACTGTTTCTCTAGCCACTCCGGCATTTGTGTTGGTTGTCTTTTATCTGAATTAGATTCATCTATCAATTTTGTGGTTTCCCATTTTCCATTTATATTGCAGATTAACTGTGTAAATGAGCTATGTTCTTTTAGCCTCGCATAGATTGTAGTAATGCCTATCTCCTCGGCAAACTTGCGAGCTTCTTCAAAAATACTAAACTCTTTTTTTGAAGATAGAGCGTAATATACTGTAAAAATCATGTTAGAGTACCTTCTATAACCCAAGTCCCGCCATCAACTAGCCAGTCTTCATGTACGAGAACATACATGAGAACTCCTGTAACTGAGTAGGCAATTATTTTCTTTACCCCCTGTTGCTCAGCAAATATCTTAGCTTCTTTTAAAACCCTGAATTCTTTTCTCCATTTTTTGCCAAAGTATACTACATAAATCATATCGAATCTCCGACATTATACTTCACATATTCAGGTTGCAAAGATAGTTTAATAAAGATTATCTCCACTATTTTTTCAGCGAGGATCTCGGCTACTTTATTTTGTACCATGACGTTTAGTTGTGGTGTAATCAAGCTATCAATATCCATTTCTTCTAATAGTTTGTTAGCACGCCTCTCAATCTCTTCATTTTGAAGCCTTAGGGCGGCGCTAAGATAGTGCTTTACAACAGAAAGTTCGATATTAATCTGTTCCATGCATAAACTCCTCAAGCTCGTTTGAAGGCTGAATAATAGCACTATCACCTAATACTAAGGATACTTTGCTCTGGTAGCGCTCTATATTACGGACTAACTCGTTAAATTCTATTACCAATGTTTGTAGTTTGAGCACCTCTTTTGCAAAAAGTGAGTATTCCGCACACTCTACACTCCAAATTTTCCTAAAGCCATTCAATCCGACAAATTCAAACTGACCGCTTAGCGATTCTAGATTTCCGTCAACCCAACAATATACACATTGGTATCTACTTTCTCCCAAGTATGTTGTCGTTGACGAATGTCTTACTGTCCGAGTAACTAGTCGTGGATCAATCATATTAAGCTCCAATGATATAAATTTTCTCCCCTTATGCTTACTACTTAGACGATAAAGGTGTCAATCTTGGGGAATGTTCCACCCTTAGTGCCTGTATCGTGCTTAAGAGTAGCCTCAAACTCACAATTCAGATATTCGGTAGGAACAAACTTCCAATTATCTTGACCTTCAGGATTGGGGAATCCGCATGCCATTACAAAGGCGCAGATTCGCCATAATGCTTTCTGAGTAATGACCATATAGTCATCAATCTCCGTTCCAGCAAAGTCTCCGTTAATAATCTCCATAGTCCAGACAATCATAGGATTGCCCGCAGAACTAACCTTTTCTTGCATTCCAGTAACCCGGAATCTATAAGCTCCGACGGGCGGAAGATTGTTGATGTTAGCCATGTTCAACACGTATTCAGACATTGTTAATTACCTCGATTAGTTTAGTTAGTGTAACTGGTGAAATTGCCTCTACAGGCTTGTCGCTATCTACCCTAGCTTTAGTAGCGTAGATGTTATGTGGTCCGAGCAGCAATCTACGTTCATATTTCGGCGGCGCGCCCAATTCGATAGCGCCTACAAAATCGAATATAGCTTCTGACTCTTGCGATAGTTGGCCAATAAGCGCAGGATAGATTCTAGTAACTACAGAATCTCCGCCTAGACCGGCCTTCTTATCGCTTTTACTTTGAGCAGTACAAATAACGTTAAATTTAGAATTACGAAGAGTCCTAAGGAACCGCACCATAATAGCGTGTGATTTCTTATACTCAGGCCATTCAGGTACTTTAACGTCCGTTACTTTCACCTCCGATAGTTCGTTGATTTTCAATGCAGTATCCATAGCTAACCGGTTAATTTCAGTTAGTGAATCTACTGCGATTGTGTTGAATGGATGATCTCGATTAAAGATATAATCGAAGATAGCATCCAAATCTAGTGCAGACGTAATGCTAACCGTAGTTAGCTTGTCTTTCTTAAAAGCTGTCTTATCCATTCGCAAGAATTCCATTTTAGGAATTACTTCTACGTAACTCTGGATAGTCCGCAACCCCCCATCGAAATCAATGAGTAAGGTAGGATTAAACTCAGGTACATCTAACACTGTTTTCAAGAACCTAGTTTTGCCGCTTCCAGGATACGCATGAATGAGTAGCTTAATTCCGTTTTCAATTGTCATAGTCAAAATCTATCCTTACTACGTACACAAATGGTACTTTAGGTAACTCTTTACCAAGCTCAATAGGAATGAATTCTTCTTCAATTACTCCATTCTCGCATCTAGTTACCTTTACATGAGTTGCGCGTTCTATAGAATCTACAACTACGTAATCGTGCATTATCGCTCATTTTCCTCCTTGATCCTAAATAGGCGTTCTTTGATGATAGACGTATCGGCGCCCTGCGAATCGGATTCACATATAAACTGGAATGGGCAGTATGGGCATGTATACGAAGGTGATGGATACATATAGGATCTATCCTTAGTACCATGAATTATTTCTCTACTAATATGCTCCAAAGTCCGTTTGAATTCTCTAGTAGAGTAAGGGGTTTTAAGGATTGGCTCTCGCACAAAATAGGTTGATGGGCTATTTTTCAGATGCTCTAAGTAATCCTTGTATTTATCGTGCTTCAGATCAATACCCAGAAATTCTGCCGCTTTAGTATACGTATGTAAGTCTGTTTTCTGGGTCTTACTTACAGACAAGCTACCGTCTTTTAGCATAGTCGGCACCTCAGGGACAGCTTTAATCAATGCGTTGTAAATGAATCCATGCACATTGATTCCAGCTTGCTCTAAGAGAAACCAATAGCCTGTGAATTGATCGTCTAGGCTAACAGTCTTCTCATTAGGCGGCGCTTTGAGAAACTTATGGTCAACGCCAAAAATCCTATTCCCTTGCTTAATAATCATGTCGATAGTGCCAACTAATTCGACATCATCATTAATTTTATATGAGAAGGTTTGCTCTGTGTGCAATACTTCCCAACTTTGGGCTTCGTATTCTCCATACGTAGCTTTATACCGCTGCAGCATCTTCTCAAATAGACCTAATCTCTCTGGGGAAGAAAAAGCATTAGCATCTAAAAAGTCGGCTGGAGTAATATTAGGATTTTTATGCCCATTAAAAGCATAATACTGTTCCAGTGCATAATGTCCTGCCGTACCTTCTTGAAACGCCATATGTACTGGTGACGTTTCCAATGGTGCAAGCCTATCGAATTGCTCATAAGCAAATCTACGTCGGCACCCACGAAATGATTTTAACCCTGTCACATGAATTTTCATTATTATATCCCACCTCTAACTTAAGCACAGCTTGTCTGATTCATTTGTCATCCAAAATTCACAATTACAATCGTGAAACGGACTACTAGAGCCGCAGATATTGGTGCATAGTCCACAGAATACGCAACAATGTTTACACCCCCATTTGAGACTTATCCATTTACCGTTAAATTTAACTTTTAGCATTAGTTACCTCAAGAAAGATGCTTTCTCCCAACAATCCATATAAACTGCTAAGAATCGCTCGAACATGGTTTGCCAAAATGAATTGAATAGAGTATCATTTACTACTACTAGCTCTCCGCCTGCGTCAATATAGCAGAGTAAGTTCTTAGCAGTAGATAGTTCTTGTTCGCTAACAGCAGCAAATATCCCCCATTCGTGCATTCTAAGTGCCGACATATCATAAGGTCTAACTGGTGCTTTTTGAGCCTTTCTTCGCGCGGCCCAATAAGCTAGATCATTTACAGATCTAACAAAGTTAAATATGTTCATTTCATACACTCCGGATGCTTCATTTTATCGGCTATAATCCTGATCTTAGTATATCTCTGCTCTTTTAGATTAAACTCCCAAATTGTCCCTTTTACTAGCTTAGATTCCCATCCTAATGCCTCATCCCTATCGTTAGTGTAAATATGGATCTTCCTCTCAAGATCTCGCCCGGTAATTTTATAGCGGGTAGTGCCGTTACCGTACATTACGAGCTTAGTGTAAAAGTCAGAGAATATGTCGGCTAATGCTTTACGGGATAGAGTAGTTTCTAATTCCTTAGGCATGTCTATAACTACTCTAGACGCAGACGATAGTGTGCCATCGACATAGACTACGAATATTAGCCCATTTAGAACGGAAAATCTAGCTCTATACTTATTCCTATCCATAGGATCAACACTCATCATCCGCATAAGGTCATTGTTATACGTTAGGAATGTAGCTCTAATATCTGAGTAATCATACTTCAGGTGCCGTGCCATCGATCTTCTCCATCACTTTCAATAAGGCAGCTCGTAGTGAATTATCTAGAAAGTCGTCCCCACTTAGGGGGATAGACACTACAGCTCTAGTTTCTGGATCACACAGCAGTATTTCTCTGTGAGTGAATACTACTGTGTGGGTTTTGAATCTAAATATTCGGTTCATTTTTGTATACCTCGACTACTAGCTTTGTTCGGGCTGATTCTTCTTCTTTGGTGCTTGGATAGTCTAGAATTTCTAAGCATCCAGTTAGCATTTCCTCTTGGTTCCTAAGAGATGCTATTGCTGGCTCCTTAATTTCTAGCGGGATCTCTAAATTGCTGTTGTATAGCTCCTCCAATAAAGTGCATATAATGAAAGAGAGTTCTATTGGAGTGCAGTTATCGTGACAATAGACAATAAGCCGCTTTACCTTGTCCGAGTCTATCTCTTTGATATTACGAATCGCATAGAGTTGAAATATACTTGTATCTGTTTCAATGTTGGTAATGGATTTTACAAAGACCATTCCCGACACAACAAATGCGAATAGTTCTGTAGGATTCGTCGTGCGAATAATCACACTGCTTATCGCTTTCATACGATCTAGCGATTCAGCTTGGCGTTCAGTGTTCATACTAAATCTCCGTCGATAAGTAAGTTTGTTCTCATGTTTGATTGTTCCCTAGTTTCTGGATTACCCAGCAAACCAAGTACGTAGTAACACTTTCCGATCATAGCTATTAGCATAGATCCAAGTGGTGACTCGTCGTCGTCTAAAGCAGTAGCTGCTCCCAAAGATACTGCCATAGCCTTCTCTATGTAGTTTACACAGTTAGAATTCAAGATCTCAATAGCTTTATCAAAGCGCCATTGTTCACAAAGAAACTCGAAAGCATAAGTTTCTAAAATGTCGTTCTTTGTTTTATCCAGCTGATTAATGGCTTCTACTGTAACATATTCCTTGAATTCTGGCAAAATAGCCTTTAGAGAAGCAAGGTAAAACAATGGCTCCATAGTCTGTAGCTCAGTTCTAATCAGTCTAGCCGATGTGCCAATTCTATCCATCAATTGAGTTTTGTAATCCATAATATACCCTTTTTAATACTCCTCGTTTGTGTAGCCATCGTATTTTTTCTCAATATCTTTTTTCTTTGCCTCCCACTCCAGAAGTTCGATTAAAGTTATGCCATTGATAAACCCTGTAGTAGGATCAGTGCATTGCTTTAGCAAATTTGCTAGCTCTTGCTCATCTCCGCCCCGGACACACCACACAATCATTTTAGTCTCCTACCACTTAGTAGGCCCTTTCATGCGCTTGGTTACCACACCGCTAAAAGTCACATTACTCGGGCCTACTTATTAGCTTGTAAAATACGGGATAAGCTCGTTGCTTAGCTTATCATACACCAAGAAGCCGGGCTCACCTTCATTTAGCGCATAGTAGAATATCGCCATAAAGGAACACACTATCGCCGGCACCCCCTCTTTTGGATATAAATGAAGGATGGGGACTTTAGTATCGAAGTATGAAGTACCTTCTACTTCATCGTAATAATACATATCCCTACATAGGTCTGGATATGTAAGCTGTTGCTGTAAGGTCATAGTGTTATTCTCCTTGGTCGGGCCGCGCTGACTTATTTTAGCCTATATAAGTCAACAGATTCTGAGCTAGTACCGTCACCAGTGCCATACCAATGTGCCATCACTTGTCCTTTGTTAGTATTTAAGTATAGGCAACTCCAGGTACCTCGGACGGGGGTATTTACTGGACAAATATGTAGACTTACTGAATCCAGGCGCGCCCCACAAAGAGTATTCCTATAATCATAGCTAATATGTCGAAAAGATACTACTTCAATATCTTCTTGTGCGTGGCAGACTGAGTATACAGTATCGTCCGATAAGGTAATGATAAACGTTGCCTTATCGTTTGAAAACTCTACCCGCTTTATTGTTCGGTTAGTTAGCTCTGCATATTCTGCTACGCACCCTGCCGGAAGTGGCCTTACTTCAGATGCTGATACTTCGTATAGCATATCTATCTCCTTGGCTGACTAAGTAGCCACTTTTCTAGATCTCTACTACAAAAGTCGATGGTACCGTCAGGCATAGGCGAATAGTACCCAGATCGTTCAGTAGTTAGCTTTTCCATTGCCCAATCCTTTAGCCGTCTACGATCTTTGAATAGATCGCTTACAAAATATTCGAAAGATTCTTGCTCGGCTTCGTAAAATTTCTCGTAGTAATAGTCTTCGAAGCACTCGTTTATGTCTGGAAAATTGGCTAACAGATAATCTTCTGCTGGCATAGCGCCAAAATACAGCAGGTTTTCTCCGCTATAGATAGTGCCTTCTACTATATACGATTCCTCTAGTGCGAATTCTTGAATAAACTCACATACTACTCTATCCAAAAAGTCTCCACCGTAATCCGTATAAGCTACGAATAACACTGGTGTATCCATTAGCTTATCAGCATCTTCGTGCTTAGGAACCCAATTCTTGTATGAAGATTCCAAGAATTCTCTGTAACTATCGAATACGTCCATAAAATTTCCTCAGCGACTTTTCGCCCGGTAATAGTGCCGCACTACATAGGCAATGTGGCAGGTAGGACACATAAGTTATAGTATACAGCAGCTACTAATCAGCAGCTGCTGTATACTATTGGTTTAGTTCATAGT
>ERZ761584.91-NODE-91-length-35893-cov-10.153468_pt1 | contig 35893 bp, 45 predicted proteins | sample MGYA00512168_ERZ761584 | MGnify/ENA primary metagenome ERZ761584 (study PRJEB28899, sample SAMN03785564) | bioreactor sludge metagenome | biome: EBPR Sludge; feature: EBPR Bioreactor; material: 0.22µm filtered reactor supernatant | place: Saint Lucia: Queensland...
TTCGTGACGAAAACGATAGGGATATCCCCAGTTTGTCCGCTTTCTGTGGATAACTCTTGAATTGAAGCGCGGGCGATCTGTATGTGATAAGCCCCCAAAGCGATTAAAATAACGATTAAACAAGCGATAACCGTTCCTTTGAGTTCTGCGACGGGCGAAATGAAACGCCCCTTATAACCGCGATAAATGTTCATATTGGTTTTGTTTGTGGTTTTGATCGTTAATTCGATCATACATACATAATAGCAGCTTAGCGGTAAGCTGTCAAGTAATAAGATAATGCGAAAACTACGCAAAAAAGGCTAGATTTAGCCTAGTTATCCACCTGTGAAAAGCGCATAGATGACAGGAGTTTGCCGCTTGTGTATCATGGTTTCATGCCTATGAAGGGCTTGTTCTCAGCAGCGATCTTTGATACTCTGATGTTGTCAGAGCTTTTCTGCTTTGAGCAAAACAACCCTTCACGCACGAACCCGCTTTAATCGGCGGGTTTTTGCGTTGGGCATGAGTCCGCAGACAAGCCGGAACCATATACGGCTGCCACGGCGGACAGAAAGCTAAACGGTGGCAGATAATGGCACTCGTGATGACCTCGGCAGGACCCGAGGCTCTATGCGGGTTAAATAGCGCGGCTTTGGTGATTCCCTCCCGCGTGAGCGCTCAATCATTCCGGCCATGAGCAAGTCGGCACGTTCTCGAGACGTGGCACATTCACAATCTAAGCCACAAAACGGTATCCTAAATACCAGTCTCCTATCTTTTAGGATTGTCTAAATCAATCTTTATTAACCCATAATACAGAGACAAGTTTTTCCCCGCTCCGTCTCTGTCGGGTTAAACATCCTTTTATGCAAAATGTTCCTTCGGTGCGTCATGGTCAGTGTCCTTGGTGTGTGTTGGGCGATGAGCTTTATGTCTTGGTTGGTCGCTCGGTTAAAGCGATTTGCTCGAAACAATGCGGTTATGAGTCGTTTCAGGCCGTCGAGGCAGAAGATCGCTTGAAACTCCTTCAACGCCTTTGGGCGATGGATAAAGAAGCTAAGCGCATGAATAAAAAGTTTGGTACTAATGTCACGGTAACAGTTTGAATATGCACACCTGCACAATTTGCGGCATGATGACGAGTTGGACGATCATTGAAACACCGACGGAGGTTAAGGCGTATTGCTCAAAGCATACGCCTGACCCGCATCCATTTGGACATGGAACGCTTGACGCCCGATTGCCAGTCGTTTCCGCTTCCCGCACAATGTGATGACCCTTTAACGTGATTCTTGTTCCAGACAATGGGCAGGCTTGGCCTAATCCCCAAGAAAAAAGTCACGCAGGCAACGGAACGCTGGCTCACGCTGGCGTTTTCGTTTTTCGTATGCTAGCTTGACCTCGAGGTGTCACGCCAAGCGTTTGAGGTGCAATATGGTACTAGCACGCGCCGCAAAGACCCTGGTGCGCTCCGGTCCTCGCAAGAGGCTGCTCGCATAAGAAACTCCGCCCAAGACTCAAGAAGGGCGGTTTTTTTGTTTATTCTATTTCAATGGTATTCTTGTGAATGAGATGCCCGTCAAGGCTCAGGCTTTCGACGCATACAAGCGTGTCTCAAAGGTCATTGATTTGGCCTTCATTCTTCACTGCAAAGCTCGCCTCTCTCCCATATTTTGCGTTTTTCATGTGAGAGATAACGCCCGAGCGGTTAGAACAAAAAAGCCTCCCAGTGATGGGCGGCCTTTTTGTTTTCGTGTTACGCTTATCCCATAGCTCTGACTTTAGGCGTGCCATGGCGAGCAACCCCAATCACCGTAAAGTGATCGTCCCGACGTAGTTTACGCTATGCGTCGGAATATCGGGTAGGGGGTACACGCCTAAAGTCGAGTTATTTTAATTTCCCACTGATCGCCCAAATTCGGTCCCGAAATTGTTGATGATATCGTCAAGGTGGAGGGTGGCAAGCAAACCATTGTATTCGACGCGCAGGATTCGGTAGATACCGTCCAGCATTTGCGACGTGTTCAATGTTTTGTTTACGACTCGGACGGTGTGGCCGGGCTTGATCGTCTCAATCGGATAATTCGCATTGACGACAAGCATGGTCTTGGTAAATGGGTTCTTCTTGCGGGCTAATTCGCCGTTCGCGCGCGCGGTCGCGGTCGTGAGGTCTTGGATGCCTGAATCGGTAATAACGCTCATGCGGCGCCCGTATAGCACCTGTGACGGCACGTCTTCCGCTGTGAACTCCGTAGGTCCTGCCCCCCATGCGAGCAGGATTTTGTTTTTTGTATTGATAATCGACTTGGTTGCTTGGATAGAATCGACGTGAAGCCCAAGCGTGAGGGTGTGGTCAGGCGTTGAATCATTGAATTGGCCTAAATCGACTTCCCCATCGGCATTAACGCGCCAATACCAGCCATCGGGCAGGTTGGCCGCGACCGCTTGCATGATTGAAAGATGGGTTTGTCGCGTGAACTCTTGCGTAATGGAAAGGCCGGGGTTTCCAAGATTCTTTGAGAAGTGCGAGCCGTAGATCGAATTGAGGTCGTCAATCGCGTCAGAAAACACGGTATCAACGTCCGCGCTTGAGTAAGTGAACGTGTAGGAGCCTGATTTGCGCCATAGAGAGGCCGAAATGAGGGCGTCGATAGGCCGAAGACGAAGCGATACGGAATCCTTGCCGACGGCAAAGCTCCCCATGATTTCCTCAATCGTGCCTTGATAGACAAGCAAACCCGTCGGATTGGCCTCATTAACCGCCCACACACGAATAAAAAACCCCTCGGCGATCTCAGTCGGATAGCCGAAATTGTCCCAAGGTAACGCAAGCTCAAGCTGAATCTCCGAGACGGGTTTGTTCACTTCCCGCACGATATTCGGTACGGAGAGCTGAATATCGGCGCCTAAAACCCGCTTAAAGACTGCGCCTGAGTTGTCGTAAACCTTGGCAAAGAAGCGGGCGGCGGCCATAGGCTACGTTTTTACAATGTAATGAAGCGTGATATACGGCTGCAAGTTGTTATGCGCACCACCGCCACCCGTCGAACCAGACGTAAACCCACTCGCGTCCTGCGCGGTTGCCGGCGGAAATCCGCCGGACGTTCCTGATGCACCGGGAATGCTGTGCGTGTGAGCAGGAATTTCTGGTGTTGTAAGTGTATGCGTTTTTGCACCACCCGTTTGGCCTAAGCCAGCAAACTCGGCTTGAGACTGATCTTTTCCGACCACCGTGACGCCCGCCATTGCTGGAAGGTTGAAGGTTGTTGATCCATCGCCAAGTCCGAACGGACAAAGACGCAGCGTGTGCGTACCAGATTGAGACCCTGAGGTTGTGATATTCGTTGAAACAAGCGCGTTTGCAAGAGATGTGGCGAACTTGAACGTATTAGCGTCGATTTTTGTGATCCAATAACGGGTGTTAGCCGCAAGTCCGGTAGGAAGCGCCCCCGTTGTTGTCAGATACACCGAATCCCCAGTAGCCATGCCGTGAGCGGCGAGCGTCGCAACACCGGGAGCCGCTATCGTCACTGTAAACGTCCCAAGCGACCTAATTAAAATAGCGAAAAGGTTTGCGTATGTCGTACGGGAAACGGCAGATCCATCACACGCTAACCATCCACTCGGAGGGGTGACACCACCAAGCCACTGAACCATCGCTCCCGTTGGAGTGACCAGAGTGCTTAAATCCGTTAAAAACGTGCTCACCGTACCCGTACTATCCTTCATCTTAAAAGACCCGGATTCAAGATAAAACCAAGCATACCCAGATGGTGGGTTTTCAGCAGGGGCAGCAGTACATTGTTTGAGTAGATCATAGACCTTATTCGCTCTAACTGAGCGTGACATCTCGACTCCGAAACTCAATATCGTTCCAGAGCCAACAAGGCCGTCGCCTGTAATTTCAACCGTCGTATTCGTGGAAAAAGAGGAAGACGTAACGGTTGCGCGATACCACGTACTTACGACTTTATAGAGAATCACCATCCCGACAGGAAGGTAGGCTGTATAGTCCACGGAAGCAAAAGATAGGGTATTCGCGTCCGTGATAGTTGGCACAACGCCACCAACGCCCCAAGGGATTATCATCCCGTCGTCGTCAAAACGCGCGAGATGATTGTTCATGTTGTCCACGTCACTCTTTCCCCAACGACATTCGACCGTCGTGTCACTCGCATGGGTAGCCGCCGTCGTCCCATTGTATCCACGTCCGCCGGACGCAATCGTACAGGTCACGGTCGATCCGGAGACTGAAAAGGCAGAGAGCAAAATATGCTCATCCTCAATCGTCACGCGCGCGTAGTAACCAGCCGCCATCGTGACGAGCTGAGAGCCGAGCGCGGTTGTGTTGTTGATTTGAAACGTGCCCGTCGTTTGGGACGAGAGGAGCTGAGCGGACAACACGCCACGGAAGCGGTCGAGCTGTTTAATGGGGGTGAATTGCATAGGTTATAGGTAACGGGCGTAATGTTGTTCGCTGAATGAAATGGAGTATCCGGCGCCGACCATCGCTACGCTGAGTGAGTTGTTTCCCGCAATCGCGCGAGGAATAACCCCCGTATAGTCGGATTCGACGGAGTTGATCTTGACGGTCTTTTCCTCCCCGTTGATCTCGATTATATCACCATCGCTGAAAGAATCCGCAATCGTGATGGTATCGTCGTTTGCGCCGTTGGTAATGGTGAGAGAGGAAAGCGTCCCCGCTGTAACGACCGTGAGGGTGATGATTGGATCCGTCGTGGCTGTTCCCGCGTTATTGATGACGAACACCGTAGGGGACGTTGTAATAGCGTAGGGAGCATCGAGAATCGTCCTATCTCCCGCCCGCGCGAATGGCTGTTGAGACACAAACTCGATCTCAAACGGACACCAGTCGATATGGTAGTGATCGCGCCCGTCAAAGATCGCGTTAATGTTTACTGGATAGCAATCATCGTAATAACGAGTGACACCCGCCCAAGAAATACGCATGGTCGCGCCGAACTTTGAAAGTGCGAGCTTCATCGTATCCATGAGCGTCTCAAGGGCTGCACGATCTGCCGCCTGAATGGTGCCAGCGATTTTAATATGGTTATTTCGCCATTGTGCCGTCTCGGCGTAGAGGCCATTTGCACGAGGATAACCACGCTGCGTATGTTCAAGGTCAGGCGCGGAAATCTTTACGAACTGCGTACAAATGTTCTCATTGAGCAAACCAAAATAGTTGTACCAAATCTCATCGGTTGGTACAGGCGGCGTCTCAGGCTCCCCATCGAGTGGGAGCATGTCGAGCCGTTCAATATCGAGGCGAAAGTCGTCAGGCATAGATTAAGAGGCCGTGGCAAGGCCAGAGCGTTGAGCCTCAAGCGTGCGGGCAAGTTGAGACGCAACGGCATTAGCGATTGACTGAATGTCGCTATCATTGCGGACGCTGATGTTTGCGCCTTCCATGATCGACACACGCCCGCCCATCTCGTTATTTGGAACAATCGTACCCGAGGAACGCGGTACGAACATTTCAGGGCCACGTTCACCGACAATGTAAGGCGTTCCCGAGGAAACAGGCCCCCCATCCGCGCGATTCCCGCCCACGAGCGCGCCCACGCCCGGGACAGACGCAACCGCACTTCTCGCGGCGGCCAAAGCAGCGAGAGCCGCTTCTTTCATGGCGTTGAACTTCTCAACCACCCACATGATAATGTCGCCGAGTTTTTGGAAGACTGCGGTAATCAACTCAATGGCGGGCTTCATGCTGTTCAACACTTCCGCCGAGAACTCGATGATCTTTGCGACGATCTCGATTAACCAACCCGCAATCGCGGCCAACACCTCGAGGAGAATCTTGAGCGTCAAAATAAACGACGCGGCGAGCAGTTTACCCAGTGCCTCAAAATACGGCATGAGGGGCTGCATAGCAACCCAGAGCTTTTCAAAGGCAGGCACAAGGCTCGTTTGAATACGCGCCCACAAATCAGCAAAGATTTGTTTGAGCTGTGCGCCAAGCCCCGTGTTCTTCTCGAACGCGGCGGCCATAGCGAGAGCCTTGTCTTTCACGGACACGGCCGTCTCGCCCATCGTTCCAAGCTCCGGCAATGCGGCTTTAACTTGGTCAATAAACTTGCCGATTCCATCGACAACCTTCGGAAGCCAGTCGGTTACAATGACGGTCAACCATTTCACAAACTCCTTAGCCCACTCAAGCAAAACGGCGCCTTGAGAGCGTAAGAAGCCATCCCAAGCGTCTTGAAGGTTGGACATGAGCCCCGAAAACGACTCACTTTGTTTGCTCATGAGGCCACCAAAGCGTTCCTCGGAATTTGACATGAAAGCGTCAATCGCTTGTTGGGAGGAAATACGCCCTTGAGAGGCCATTTTCATTGCTTCGGCAGTTGTGACGCCAAGCGTCGTCGCAAGTGCATTCCAAGAGAACGTACCAGCTTCGGCGAGCTGCATCATTTCTTCTGCGGAAAGTTTGCCCTTGGCTTGGATTTGCGTCAGCGCGCGGATGGTCGATTCCATCTTTACAGGGTCACCACCTGCCGCGGCTACGGCATCACCGACGCGCGTTAAAAGTGGAATAACCTCTTTGGCCTTAAAGCCCATGTTCAAAAGCTGCTGCGACGAGGAAACAAGACCATTAAACTCAAACGGCGTAGTAGCCCCGAAATGTTGCAATTCCTTAAGAAAATCGCCTGCTTTTTCCGCACTGCCCAAGAGGGTTGTAAACCCGATCTTGGTGCTTTCCATATCAGCGGCAGCGTCGAGCATTTGTTTACCGAGCGCAATGCCCGCGACACCAGCCGCGGCGAGGCCAGCGCCTAGCGCAAGCCCCGCCTTCTTCAAACCACCAAAAACGCCTTCCATCTTGGAGACGTTTTTTTCTGCGTCCTTGCTATCTACGTCAATGACGATTTTATAGTTGTCGGTTGCCATAAGTTAGCGTCGATTTGGTGGTTTTTTCTCTTGTTTCTTGTTCTGTGCCTCAGCCTCGGCATTGAGCATTTCCATGATCGTCTCAATGAATGTTTGCGGCTGTGACCAGAACTCATCATGCGTCCAGCCATACTCACGGCAGATTAACGCCGCGAGCATGTCGTCCGTCAGGCGTGCCCGCCCGCGCGAGAAGTAACTACGCCACTTCGTAGCTACACCTGCGCTTTTGGGAGAGTTGTCAGTTTCTCAGCTTCAGCAAGAACAAACTCATATTCTTGTGCGCTGCCGTTCAAAAGGCGATTAACAAGATCATCTGGCGAGCCATCGTAGGAAACGACGGCAAGCCTGATAACCAGCTCCTCCTTAGCGGCCATTACGTCGCCAAGGTTAATGCTGTTGACGCTCGGCTTGTTCGTCACAATGTCGAGAGTCATATTGAACGAACGCTCTTGAAACAGGCGCAAATCGCGGAAGTCACGAGCGAGCAATTGATCTTTGAGTACGAGCGTCTTACCGCCCGGCGTTGTTTTTTCCATATGCGTTTTAAGAATGATTAGTAGGTGGTTACGTCAGTCACGAGCAATGCTTTTGCCGTGTATCCCGCCGCTGTATCGCGGTAGAAGTCAAACGGCATTTCTTCATCGAGCAAGGCGTCATCTTCAATCGTTGGTTGCCAAGATTGGAAGATACAGTTTGGCATACGCCAATCGAGCTTGTAGTAAACACCCGTCGCGCCGATCTGATCGCCGACGTGGTAGACCTGCAAGGCCGTCTTGGTCGCGTTGCGTAAACGATCAAGGAAAGATGGGTTTGTGTATGCGCGGTTAAGCGTACCATTGCCCATAAATCCTTTAAGGTAATTGCCGCAAGGGAAACGTCCCGTCAGAGACGTTGCATTTGCACCGTGACGGGCTTCCATTTCGTTTGTGATGACTAGCTCGAACTCCTCAAAACAGGATCCAGATCCGGACAAAACCGAGGTAATGGAATCTGCAATGCGGGCGATAGAACCACCAATCCACGAAAGCTCTTTGCCCGTCGAGTAGGAAGGCGTTTGAGGTGCCAAAACGAGAATATCGCCAGCCTGCAATGATGTTTGAAGGTTTGTGACCGTGATCGAGGTATCCGCGGAAATGGAACCGATTGAGTGCGTCTTGACACTCGAGGCCGAGAAGTCGAGATAACCCGTTCCAGGACGATAAACCTTGATCGAGTCAGACGTGACCAAGCCCTGCGTTTGATCGAGAGGAATGGTTTTAGAACCAGATCCCGACGTGACGGCAGCCGTCACACGAGCAAACTTGTACTCAGCACGAGCAAACAAAGCGATTTCTGCCGTAATGATGTTGTCTTCTTGATTGATCGAGTTGAAGGATGGGAAGCGAACGCCCGTAAAGCGATAGGCTTCGTTTTCATAGCCAACTTCCACCGTGAAGGTTGGGAGGCTGTTTTGAGGTGCTTTGAAGACATGGCCGTAAACCGTGCCTGCATTGACGCCCAAGGTTGCCGTCGCGCCCGAGGTACCGCCTGTGATTGCTTCACCTGCGGCGGTAAACGTACCTGTTGGCGAGCCCATAATCAGGTAGTCGCCTTCTTCGGAGATGGCGAGAACAGTTGCGGTAGCACTCGAGGTGCCACCCGTGATGGTTTCACCAACTTGGAACGTACCTGTAACGCCTGAAATGGCAAAATAACGACCAGACGTGACGGCTCCAAACACGGCCTTGAGGAAATACCCAAAGCCTTTTGGCTCGATTTGAACCGTGACAGAGCCGTTCGGCGCGTCGATGGGACCTTTAACAGGGTTAATCTTGGTGTTCCTGTCCATGTAAATTGGAGAGGATGGGTTAGTCAGGTAATCGGTAACAACGTCCAAGCCCGTAATACCCAAAAACACGTCAGGCTTGACGGCGACGTTTTCGGAGGTTTCGGCCTTAATACCGAAATAGGTTAAGCGAGAATACATAGTTATTTGGTGCGTGGTTTAGGTTTGCGTTCTTCTTGCTCCTGCTCTTGCATTTGCTCGACCTCGATAGGCTTATGAGCAATCGCTTGTGACCGCTCAATGAGGCGCTGTCCGGTAGCGTCCTCCACCATGTAAACGGCATCGGCGTTGAACTTAGGAAGTCCCGGAACGACGACCTCCATGAGGGTTTTAATCATCATATGCGTTCAGTATAGCACTTATTGTTTACGGACGACCATTTGCGAAATGAGATCGAGCGATAACTCGGCAGCGATGTAAAAAAAGCGATCTTGGCCGGGAAAGGCAGGCAGATAGTTGATCGCTCCGTTGATGTTGTAGACGTAATTCGTACCGCGGATATTCGATTGCTTCATGAGAGCGCCTAAAACCGTGTCTGTCTTCGGAGCGCCGTCCGTGTCGGCTTCTTCCATGATCTTGCGGAGGCTTTGGTGGGTATCAACGATATTGTCGTCGATGCCTGTAATATCAAAGTCTTTCACCATGTCGAGGACAACCAAAATGTTAATCGAATGGCGATACATGTCGCACGCGGTCGATTGACGCTCGATTGAGGTTGCAACCTCTTGAACAATCACCGCGGGCAGATAGTTTTTTGCGGGAATACCAACGCGACCCGCATAGCAGGTCTTTACTTTCACACCGAGGGCGGTTTCGAGCAGATCCCGCACCTCGATTAGAGCTTCATCCATCATAGAAGTCGTCGAATAAAGTTATTAAATTCCTTGCGAACAATGGCCGTCACCTTGTCCGTCACGGCCAACATTGGGCGCGTATCTTGATTATAGCGAAAATACTTGACGCTGTTCGAGATAATCGCCTTGAGCTTCGAGACTTCTTTCTCAAAGCCCTTTTTGAGCCTTCCCGTCCAGACGAGCTTTTTGTTTGTCTCGATAGGTGGCTGTGCGTAATACCCTGTACGACGTGATCGAGCGCGGAGGGTTGATTCTGCAAGGGCGCGCCAGCTTTTGTTGATTGCTCTGCCTTGAGTTTCAAAAACGTCCTCACCAAAAAAGATGAGGAGTTTGTCGGAGGCATTATCTAGCGGTTTCGAGAAGTCTCGGACTCCCGACGCGATACTTCCCAGCTTTCGCCTCACTTTATCGTCGTTGATCTTCACCGAGAACTGCATAGGCTAATAGACTTTGTTCATCCTGAACTTTGGCTGTGTGCTATCAGGAGCGGAAGGGTCAGAACTCGCCGCGTTCGGATAGAAGGACGGCTGACCAAGGGCTGTGCGAGGCAATTCGGCGCCCGTGGATGGGTCCCGTAACTGCACCTCACCCGTGGCGATTTTCTCAAGCTCCCCCATGAGGAACTTCAAACGACGTTCCCAGCCTTTGTCTGTATCTTCGGAGTTTTCCCCGTACTGATCCATGAACAAAAGCGCGACCGCAATCTCCAAATTGAGAAAGGAGAGCATGTCATGTGTAATCGGAAGCGTGTAGCGACGAGCGACAGCGCTGTTAATGATTCCCGTTCCGTAGTCGATTTTGAGGCTAATGTAAGCGTCAGGGATTTTGGTGCTGTTCTGCATCCCTGTTGCGTCACGAACGGCTTGGATAGTGGTATAAGCCATACTACGCGCCGATTAAATGGCCGGAGCCAGTGATGTTAGGGTAGCGAGACAAAACTGAGCGTTTCATGCCGTCGATTGGGTCAGCGCACATGTAATCAAAGCCTTGAGCGAGAACTGAGGTCGCTACCACCCAATGCTTGCCGTTATTGACCTGCAAGACGCACACAGTGATAGGCGAGCCGTTGATCGAGGCCATGATACGCACGTTATCGCGGCCATAATGACGCCATTGGAATTTCAGCTTGCCCTTAAACACACGATCAAGCTCACCCCAAAGCAACTCGCCACGCGCATTAAAAAGGCCAGGCGTGCGAGCGAGACGATCAGGCGAGATGTAGCAACCGAGAAAGCTCGAAAGCATTGAAATACATGTCAACAAACAACCCCAATCACCGATTGTAAGGTTGGTATTTCCAATCTTCACATTGCGCCATGCGGCAGCACGCTGAGAGAGATAAAGCATTTTCGGCATATAGATAGTGATAATGCGCCCGCGTCCCTGCATGAGAGACACGGAAACCAATCGCTACGCGGTCAAAAACGCTGGGTCTTCGACGTTCGAGTAGGCAGGAATTGGCTGATTTTGCGCGGTAAAATAAGCGTCACGCAATGGCTTGAACACTTCACGCAAGGATGGAGCATCAGTCAAATGGGCAATTAACTCGCCATGACCTGCTTCCCATGCCTTTAAGGTTCCCATGACGCCCGGATATTGCGAGCCATCCTCGAGAGAGATTTCATGGAAGCGAGCGAACAATTCCACCATATCAGTCGTGATGACTGACTTCTTTACTTCTTGCATACAAATACGTTTTGTGAGGGTTAGGCCCCTCATAGTCGTACTGTACCACAAACGACCCGATCATTTCGAAAAGAAAAAACCAATCGCCCCGCCCGCGAGTGCCGCAATCAAGAGCATCACCAAGTCACGCAACCAGCTCGAATTGCTGGATTCTTTGACGTTATTCGTTTCGATTTTCTGCTCAAGCTCACTGTTCTTAGCCGCTTGCGCGATACGAAACTCATGATATTCACGCACGCCATCGCGTAATTGCGAGATCATGCCCTCGACCATCTTCTCCATACGGAGGGCAAAACCTTTAAGCTCACGAATGTCAGGCTCAATGTGCGCAAAATGATTGTTCTCGAACTTATCGAGACGGTTGACGATTCTTTCGATGTTTTTATCAATTCTCGAAAGCGCCGCCTCATCGGAGGCGATATGCTCAACGAGGCGACGCTCTAAGGAATCCATAGCCTAGGTCGTTTGTTCGTCTACTGGCTGTTCAGGTTTCACAGCAGGCACCTGAAAGCGTTTGAAGATGTGGCGATAAGCCAATTCCGCAAGGCCAAAGGCAGCAAGGGCATTGACTAACGCCTCAACCAAACCCACCCAAGAATTTGTTTCAATCGCGCCTGTACCCAAACCAGCAACAACGGCAGCGAGAGAGCTTAACACAGCAGATACAGCCACAAGGCGTGTTTTATCTTCCGCGGTAATCCATGGAAACAAGTCGCTGTCTTTGATTTTCTCGACAACGGGAGGAACGATCGTACCGATCGCAATGATGAAAGGAGTGATTTGCATACTGAGAGCTAAATGATTGAGCTTTTGCGTTTTAGATGGGACCGATTGACGCTTGGCCGTCAGGTGAGGCAATGAATCCCGCTAAGTTAACGTCTGACCATGAATAGGAGACGCCATTCAGCACAAGATCATTGACACCGGGCGACGATCCCGTTCCGGTGATATGTCCATTGTAGCAAACCTTACCGCTTCCCGCTGTATAGATGAACGCGCCCGCATTGCCTGAACCCCAAAGCGTTTCTGCACGCAAGAGTCCAAACCCGTGAAGGTCAAAGCCTTCGCTCGGACTATCAAACACTCCCGCGTCGTAAATACGCACAAATCCCGCGTTAATTGGCTCGATTCGCATGCCGAGGAAGATCGTGCCATCACTTATTTGCATTTGTGAGCCTGATTCAATTTCGATATTCGGCGCACTCGGGTCCCGCACAAGCCCAGCAAAGAGCATGGAGAATCCGCCAGAGACAACGGAGTTATTCAGCTCAAGACAGTTGTATTTGCGGAAGATGTTGCCTGTGACCATCGTTTGAGGCGTGAGGCAGTAGTAAAGATTGATGCCACCAACGGAACCCGCATAAAAGCCTGATAAGGCAATACCAGTCGTGCGGAGGTCAATGTCTTGAATCTGGATAAAACCACCACTCGAGAAGATGTTTAATGAGGCAATCTTTGGCAGGCGATAAATCGAGTACGTGTTCCCCGTCGTCGGTTGTTGCTCGCCCAATGAGCGCGCATAGAACGATGTAACCATTGCTTGGTTTGAGCCTAGGTCTTTCGCAATCCAACAGGGGTAAGCGTTCGCACTTCCTGATGTTGGAACAAGTAGGTTGTTGAGATACGGTGTCCAATCCGCCACCGATGAATCAGTCAAGCGGTTTGGCAAGTTGCTCGCAGGCACGCGCGCGGAGTAGGCCGTCATCGTACCCGTAGTAACGAGTTGACGAACTCCGTAAATCCTACACCCCGGCCGTTGCTTCATCTGCCACGCAATGATGTTCACTGGGTCGGTATCTGGAATATCATTGAGAATGTAGAACGTGACCGTTTGCTGAAACCTGCCCTCAGGCACACGTTTTTTGACTTCTGCGAATGTTTTGATCGGGTCGGACAAGCTCGCCCCTTGGTTGGAATCGTTACCGTTCACTGGGTCGATATACCAGTTTGCTTGCAATTCCCAAGAAGTAGGTGGATGCCCTGGCGGGCTAAATGCCATAGATACCCGCGGCATTTAAGGTCGTCTGTCCATTTGTCGCAATAGAACCGACTACGAGGGACGCGATGGTTCCAATCGTAGCAATGATAGTGGTAAACACTCCGCTTCCACTACCAGGAGGTCGAAAACCCATAGTAAATCCTTCACTGCTTAGTCGCTCATATAAGCGCTAAGACGAGAGGAGATTAAAGTTTAGTTAGGATTAAATACCATGAATCGAAGACTTGTTTCTGCGGTGGCCGTTGCATTGCAATACATAGTGAAGAATCCAGAGCTCGGAACCGCTTTAAGCGCCGTACATGTTAGATCATTTGTGGCGGGGATAGCCTGAATGATCGAGTTAGTCGTGACGAGCGTGCTTGTGACGACGATTGAGGTTTGCCCGCCCGCGATATTCACCGAACCACAAGGCTTATTGATCGTTTGCGCGCCCGTTGTGAGAGCAGGTGTAACCGTTCCGTCGCATTCGATGTTCTCTTGCCGCAAATAGCGGTCATCAAAGCCGTAATTGTAATCGGTATCGAACTCGGCATAAGTGACCGTGGCTCCGCCGTAGTTGGTAGGCTCAAGCGACATTGCGCCTTGATAGAGACGAATCCCTCGAGGCGTAGAACCGACGACATTCCACGTTGGAGTACCGATAGAGTAAAGCCTGCTTGCTGCGTCGATATCCGCCATTGCAAAGGAGGCCGTAGAGGAGACGTTAATCGTTGGGCTGCCAATGATTTGAACGTCTGCCCCACTGATCGGACGAAACGCCGATACTCCACCCGCTCCACAGTTGAAATTAACCACGTCTCCATTGCTGAATGCCTTGACCTTAGCACCTAAGCCTGATGGCTGGATGAATCCGCCGCCGCCCGTACAATCGGGAGAATAGAAGTTATACGTTTGGTTAGTCGTTCCCGTGATGAGTTGACCAAAATCGCTGACCGAGAACATGAGATTTGCTCCCGTAACGGTAGAGGTCGCGCTAATCCCCTTGTTGAGATACATGGTCGAATCGCGCCCAATGACCATCCCAAATCCACTGAAATTGTGTTTTGCCCCCGCAGTACCGTTATCGTAGTAGGCCACCGCTCCAAATCCGAGCGTGATAATGCGGCCTGTGCTTGAGGTATTGATATTGTTGACGATGACCTGAGCGCCCTTGCCTGCCGCATAAACGGCGCTCTCTGACGCTCCCCCCGTACCCACGAGGCGCATACCATTTAGGACATAGGTGGTATCCAAGTTTTCCATCGAAAACACCCCTAATTTACCGCTAGAGCCTTGAATGATGACGTTATCTGGATTGGTCGTGTTTCCAATGATTTCAACGCGGGAGTTACCATAAGGAATCGACGTTACCGCAGTCGAGGGCGTGCTTGAGGCGCCCATGAGGTCAAAACCGACCACATTTTCGGGATAGGTCCCATCCGCGAGCATGATCTTGACGACGCCAGGCTGAATCGCGTTTGTACCTTGCTGAATGGCGTAATTGATCGTCTGACAAGGCGAGGCTTGCGTTTGGCAGTTGCTATTATCGGTTCCCGTGGAAGGATTGACGTACTCGGTAATCGTGCTGTTAAAGGTCGATACTTTGATCGTCGAGGTACTCAAAAGCAACCCCACTGAGGCGAGCGCCGTCACAATGATAGTTGTTAGGACATTGCCGGGAGGATTGAAGGCCATAAGCTAGATTTTATTGGCTGTCGCTGCCGTAAATGAAGACACTGACGTTACCGCCTGAAATAGCCGTCACGTTCAAATTGAGGGTCTGGATGCCATCGGTATTGATGATGAATTGGCGAACGTCTGCCGCACCCGAGAAAGCGATACCAGTATCGCCGTCGATAAACGAACCATCCTCGAGGTCGTACATGCCAACGTAATCCCACGGATTCGTGACGCTTTGAGCGGCTCCGAAATTGAGGTTTGGGTCGTCAACGTCAAGGAATGATGCTTGAGGTTTAATCGTCAAACTCGGAGAAGACGCCCCCGCAATAACGACGGAGATATGACGGTACTGCGACACGTCAAACGGTGTGCCAACGCCAGTCGTGGCTTTTGCGTTCATACAAACCAGTTTCCCAGAGTTGGCGCGGAACTGGCGATTATAGATTTTGCGCTTAGGCATAGTGATAAAGTGAGTGTTTAGGCGTTCCGAGTGGAAGCGTCCCGACTGCCCTACGAGGAGAGCAGTCGAGGCAATCCACTGGCTAGTTATGCCAGGTTGCTTGACAACGGCCGGAGAGAGTCGAGGTAGGCGAGGCGATCATGAAGTTAACGTACTGCCCGTTTGAGACGGCTGTTTTAGCCGTGAACAAAGTGGAGGTGGTCGTGATCGCTGGCGAAACTGGGACCGAAACCGTGTTGTCGTAGAGGAGAGGCGTACCCGTAGTCGCCCCAGTGTTTGCAACCGAAACGTGCAAGCGCACGCTTCCCGACGTTAAGGTCGAGGTTGCATACAGGAGGTCAACGCTATCGAGCGTGCGCGTATAGCCGGACGTGTTCTGAATGGAACACAAGGCTTGAGACGACGCTGAGGAAGTGAACGCTTGAGACACCGATTGAACGACACCAGCGTTTTGCGCTGTGAAGGTCGCGGTACCTGCAAACGTCGCTGCTCCACCAATCACGATAGCCGCAAAGTATGAAAGCCCCCTCTTGAAAAAAGAAGGATTCATACAGTTTAGGCTACGGCGGTCTTAATCAAGTAACACAAGGCGGCGTCAAAGATGTTCTGATCGTAGGAGTAACGAACACGAACAACGTCGCGGACGTGGCTGATTTCAGGGTACATGTCGACTTGACGAGGTTCGTCAGAGAGCGTCATGCCAAAGGTCGCCATCATGAGACTTGGGCGTGCCGTCTGGAAGAACAACCACACGTTACCCGCCCAGATTTCACCGAGAGAATCGGTTTGTCCTTCATCAGCGCTGTTATACACGGCGTCACCAACATAGATGTTGGCAAGTTTGAAGAAGGATTTGAGGAAGGTCGTGAGTTGTTCGTCGGAAGGTTGACCACCATTCGTGTACTTGAGTTGTTCACGAATGTCAGGATGGTCTTTCAAAGCGTCAAACGCTTTTTCACCAATAGCCATCGTGTTTGGACGCTTGCCCGTCGCGGCCTTCACAGTCGCAATAGCGGTGCGAATATCGTCCATTGGGTCAGAGTTTACCTTGTCCGTCCATTGGTCGGTACCGGAGAGAGTCACGTTTTGCGTGATAACGGCCGTATCGCTCAAGGCTTCGGACAAAGCGAGTTCTTGGTTAACCCAGATGTTGTCCATGATGACTTCGGTCGCGTCGCGGCGAGGATCATATGGATCATCGTAGTTCTTGTAGAACTCCCAAGGGATTGGTTTTTCTACCGAGCGTTCCTTACAGATGTAATCACCTTGAGAGACGGAGTAGTCCACCGTGTGGGCGCGAGTGCCCGGAGCGCGGAAGATTTCGCCCTTGTACGCGCGCAAGTTTTCCTTGCCGTATTTGGCGAATTTACCCGTCTTCTCTTTCACTGCCAAGAAAGGCAGGATTTTCTCCGCAATGTAGTTCTCATTGCGGTACATTTGGGAGAACTGAGAGAGGATCTTATCGACCTTCATGCTCCCGAGAGCTGGATTCATAAAGAGAATCTAGTGAGTTGAGTTAAAGGTTAGGCTCCCATGACGGAAGGCACAACCAACACCGCAATTAAGTCGGCAGACGTACCATCGGACAAGGCCATAGCGCCAGAAGGGCGGTTATTGGTCGTGTTCGCCAAACCTTCGCCATTCGTATCACTGTTAATCCAAGCGGAAGGAGTGACAGTGCCAGCGAGTTTGAGTTTAGACACACCTGCAAGGCGGACGATTGCCACGTCTTCACGGGATGAACCGTTTGGAGCGTTCTGCAAAATGCCGAGAGGTTGTTCATTCGCGCCACAAGCAACAATGTTGCCGGTCGTGGCGTCGCGCTTCACGAAGCGGTATTGCTTGGCAGAGAGATTGGCAAGCGTAGGAAACGACATGTCAATCGCGCCAGCTTCCGTCGTGGTGCTTTGGTTTTTCGCCATATAAAGGGGAAAAAGGGTTAGTTAGATTGCGTACCGTAGACTTCCTTGTAAGCCTGCTTTTGGGCGTCGCGGATGTCGAGTTTTTGCTCCTTCATGAGCTTCTCGGACATTTCGACGATCCTGGCTTGCTTTTGGTCTTCGCTAAGGTTTTCCATAGAGGTTGACTTAGTGGATTTATCGGAACCGATTGCACCGAATTTAACGGCAGCAATCTTGCCCATGAGGGCTGTGAACTTCGTGCGTTGGTCAGGGCTCAAGCTGAGCATGAAGTCAACGACTTCGCCCTTCGACTCGTCACGGAATCCGATCTCATGTTCTGCGGAGAGCGTGAGGCTCTTAGCCACGGTTTCGGATAAGGTTTGACGTTCGACTTGTTCCTTCAAAGCAAGGTGTTCGGCCAAGGAGACAGTGCCTTTCTTGGCATCATTGAGCTTGGCTTCTTCGGCCTTTTTAGCTTCTTCCGCGGCTTTCGCTTCGGCTTCGGCTTGCTCTTTTTGCTTCTTTTCAACTTCATCGACTTCGGCCTTGTGAGCTTCTTGCTCTTCGGCGCTCTGTTCGGAGAGTTGAGCGCGCAAGAAAGACACGTCCTCAGCGGACAAGCTCTTGCGGCCTTTCATGTTCTCGAGGAGAGACTTGAACATAGCAATAGATTGATCTTTTGAATTAAACGCCACGATTTCGCTCAAGGCCAAAGCCTTTTGATTCTTCATGGCCGGGATGTTGGTTAAACCAGCTCCCATGAATACATTGGGGATGTATTCGCCCGTCTGTGCGTGAGGGTATTCAAAGGCAAATTCGGCTGAGACGTACTTGTAGAGCTTCTTCGTGATTTTATCCACGCCAAGCTCTGTCCAGTCGATTGTCGCCATCAGATGACCAACGCCATTATCGTCAACTTGTACGTTCATGGCCTTAAACCATCCTGCGGCTTCACCTTCGCGGAAATGCCCTAGATTCACCTGCAAATCCGAGCCATAGACGCCTTGCATGTAGTGGGCGACGTAATCGTTGAGCATGTCTCGCGTGATACGCAAATCACGGTCGCGGATAACGCCCTCGCGCAAAACTTCGATTGTGCTTTCGGTGGAGTTTTCCTTGAGGACAACTTCACTTAAAGAGACAAACGACTTTGAGTCGGTTTTAACAGGCTTTTTCATAGGGTTTATTCTTCGTCCTCATCTTCGTCCTCACTGTCTGCGCCTTCACCTTCACCACCGTCAACCTTATCGGCGTCGCCGCCTTTTTGGTCTTCAGTCGTGTTAGTGTTTTCGCTGTTAGTGTCGTCTTCCTTTTGCGTCAGATCACCGGAGCTTTCGACTGCGGTATCAGAGGCGGGAGAGACAACACCTTTAGCGAGAAGGTCGCTGTACGTCTTTGGATCAAGTGTAACATGACTTCCCGTCTTGTATAAAACCCCATTGTGTTTGAGGTTGCTCAAGACTTCGGTCGTCACGTCACCACTCACGTTGTGAGTTCCGACTTTACCAGCGCGAGCGGCTGGCTTATTGGCGGCCTTGGTTGAGGCCTGCGCTTTCTTTGCCATAGAAAAAGAAATGAATAGTTAGCGATGTTATCTTACCACATTTACGATTTGAGCTTCTTCTTAATCGTCTCGTTAACCTCTTTGCTTTGTTCGTTCACTGGCTTTTTGATCTGTTTGAACATGTTAGTGACCGGAACACCGTCAACCTTATCGAACTTGTTTGAGATGGTGGCAGGAATCCCCGTCACGTCTGGTTGCACTTCATCGACGGCGAGAATCGGGACCCACTGGCCGCGGCAATGCGTATGCACAATCGTCATGCGTGCCATTGGATCGCTTGGAGAAACAACCAGCTCATCGAGAGCAAGACACATGGCACACGTTCGACCATCGAGAATCTCCGAGCGTTGAAAAGCCACGATTTTCTCAATGTTTTGATGTAAAACCATGTTTCGACCTTGGTTGATGTACTGCCCGACGGTTGTTCCTGAGATATTCGTGATGTTCTTCGCGGCTTCGTCTGTGACGACTTCTTTGGCAAACGCGAGGACTGCCACCGTCGCCGCGCCTTTCTGAATCCCGTCACGCAAGGACGACTTCATCGTGTTTTCAAGGTTTGACGCATACGCCTCGCTGATATCGTCGCTGTCCATGTTCATGAGCTGGGTATCCTGCAAGGGCGTTGATGGACGCTCGACGCCAATTTCGTCAGCCGTCAGGAATTTACCCGCGTCATAAGACGCCCTGATATTCCGTTTCATTGCTTCCCGCACGACTTCACGAAAAAGGAATGTGATAGCTGCAATGCCCGCAATATCGCCCGCGTCGATCTTGTTCTTGGCGTTTTGTAGGGCGCGCTCGATCTCCTCGCGTGTCGCGGTGGACAAATCGTCCTCGAGATCAGTCTGCAAATCGTTGTATTCCTCATTCAAACGAGCGTAATCGACACGCATTTCCTGTTCTGTGAGATTGCGAAATGGTTTGTATTTGATCTCAGAGAGGCGACAACATTCGGTCTTCGCGTGCGTATGCACGATCTCCTCATGAATCGAGAGCTTTACCTTATCCATGCGTTTGAGCTTGTTCATGACGCGCTCTTTGCGTGCCGGGTCATTCGTCGAGGCAAGCAATGATTTGAGACGCGCACGAACGGCCTCAACCCGACGCTTGCGAGCCTCGGGAGAGAGATTTAAGGCCTTTGGTTGGGTAGGCTTTGGTTTTAACGCGCTAAGCACCGCGTCACGGACGCCTTGCTCGATGTCGCGTTTCGTTAGCTCTTTTTTCATAGCTATTCTTGAGGCGCTGGCTCCTCTGCCGCTGGGTCTTGAGTAGATTTGTCGCCTTCTTGGGTAGGTTTATTCGGGTCTGCGTTCGGGTCCTGCGTTTGATTGCCTTGAGGGTCAAGCAAATCTGCCTCGCGGGCTAATTCCTCCTCTTTCATCTGATCGAGCGTTTCTTGAGGAATTTCAGGCAATTTGAAGGTGTCATGAACGTATTTAATCAAGTCTGCGTCAACGTGAATCAGGCCAGCGTCAGAAAGGGTTTTGAGCGTGTTCGACATTTCGACCGTATCCATGTCACCGAGTGGCGTAAACTTCAACTCAGGATAAATCTCTTGTTCGCCGAAATTGAGGTCAACCATCTGCTTGATGACCTGTTTGTTCATTTCCTCCGTGAAGTAGTTACCCATGTCCTCAACGCACTTAAAGAAGAACGTGATGAGGTTGGTCGAGAGGGCATACGAACCACCACCCGAACCCGAGCCGAGCATGAGAAAAGACACCAAGAGCGCATGGAGAATCGCATGATCGTGGTGGTCAATCGCGGAGATAATCGCTTCGCCTTGAGGGTTGCCCGTTGGCGTGAGGATTTCGACCTTCCAAGTGTCATTAAACAAAACGACATAGCCCTTCTCATTCGAGCGCAAGGATGAACCCCAGTCTTCCGCGGCGGCTTTTTCGTCTTCGCCTGCACCTTCGCCAAGGGTAATGACAGGCACACCCACGCCATAGCGTTCGGCAGCAATACCCTGAATCTTGTAAAGGGTTTGCTTCATGTTCCAGTGCTTAAACGGCGCACGCAAAAGCGATTGTCCCGTGATGTCGTCGCCTTCCATGTCGTTCGTCAAAACAAGCAGCTTCCACATGGGAATCTCAACCGTGGTCTTTTCAGCGCGATCATTCAAAATAAGCTGCGTAATGCCACGCTCTGCGCCTTTACCTGTGCCGATTGTCCACTTCTCGATAGACGATGGGATACGCGGAGCGAGGTCTTTCAACCACACTTTGCCGTCACGCTTTTCCCAGATAAGCTCAAAACAATAAAATCCAAAATCAAGATACGCGAGGGCTTCACGCAAAAACTTCTTCCAAGAGCGATCCATGCCTAAAAGCAGGTTTTGCTCAATAAAAGCGCGGATTTCCTCGCCTCTTGGCGTGTTGTCCTTCGTGTTGATCGTCCATTTAGTCGCAAGGAGAGGCGATTTAATCGCACGCAAACCCGCGCGCACAGTGCCATCACCGCGGCGCATTTCCTCGACATTCGTAATACGCTGATCGTCACGCCAATCGGCATTATATTCCTCCATGAAATAACCCCCGTACTCTTTCGTACCGGAGTTACCCATGACAGAGAGATTCGCGCCAATGCGCTTTGCTACGTCGCTCTTGGTCACTGCGAGAGCTTCGTTAGGCTCGTTTGATGGTTTGATTGAAGGCATAAGTTACCACTTCTTAGACATAAGATTTCCGGCAATGGTTTCATTGTATCGCGTTTTAGGTCGATCTGATAGTTTTTCTTCCTTCTTCGCCGTGTTTCTGCCCGCAAGCTCAAGCGCACCCACAAGAGAGTCGGCGCGGTCGTCATGATCGCCACCGCCTTTCCCGACATTAAACATGAGTTGATGGGCTAATTCCTCTTGCTCGCGGCGCAAATGAATTTCGCCACGTTCAAAGTCACCTTCAAAGATTTGGAGACGTGCCACCTTGTCCTTGCCGTTCGGCGAATGTGCAAGCAGAGGCAAATTGCGGTCGTTCTCGTCAATCAGGTCGTTTGGTGGCGTTTCATTCGTATTAAAGTTGATTTTCTTCGCCTTCCAATCCTTCAAAAACTGATAGACGGCTGTTTGGTTAAGCACCTTTTCAACCCCTACACTGCGACAAATCGTCTTATGGCGTTGCCACATTTGGACAACCTTACGCGCCTGATCGAGTTGCGAACAACGGCCAGCCTCTTGCTCCATGACATAGCGATGACTGCCGCCCTTTTGATTGTAGAGACAGGTAATCGCGTACTCGTCGGCCTTCGATGACTCGCCCGCTTGAGGGTCGATGTAAATGATCGCCTCGTAAGGACGCGAATAGTCGGGATTGATGAAATAGCCCTTTTCAATCCATTCTTGTTTGATTTTGGCTTCGTCGGAAGCAGTAGGATTGTTCATATACTCGCGGTTAAAGGCGCGCGTGCCAATACCCTTGACCACTTTACCATTAGAGAGCGTGCCGCCGTCTCGAATAGCGTAGAGGTCTTCGACGGAGAATCGAGCAGGCCAAATTGACTTACCTTCTTCGATTGCACGCCTGAAAATACCGCCATGCTTCTTGTAGAAGGCCAAAACTTCCGCTTGTTCATGCAAAACCGTACCGATCATCTTGACGCGCCCACGTTCCTTGTCGATGGACGGGAAAATGACGTTATAGAGCCAATCATGGAACTTTCGGCGTAGCTCTGGGTTACGCACTTGGTCATCGTCTTCGGCGTCGTCGATAACAACCTTCGTCGGGCGTTTGCCGTTAATGTTCACACCACGCCCCTTCGCGCGCCCGCGTGTGACGACGTTCACCTTGCCTCCGACGGTCTGAATACGACGCGCTGTCCACTTACGCCCTACGTCGCTCTCTGATGGGACCTGATTGCCGTACACCAAAATGAGGTCGTCGTTTGATTCAAGCTCCGATTTAATGCCTTCAAGCTGCATTGCCGCGTCGTCACGGGTTGCCCCAATAAGCAAGATAACAGGCTCAAGCTCATAGACAACGTCATGGAGTGTGTCGATCTTCTCCCACGTCGATTTAGAGAAACCACGCGGGAAAATAGCCGCGCCGTCGCCCGGGTAGGTCAATTCGTCAATAAGCTCGATGTGGCACTCTGGAACCTCGGCATTGCCCTCAATCCAATGGGGAAAGAAATAACGCCCGAAAATGTGGAGACGCGATTTAGGCGCAAGCGATTGTTTAATCCACTCCGCTTGTTCTGATACTGGGACCTGCGCTAAAGCATTCGCCCATTCCTCATACGTTAGAGGCTTCTTCGTCCGAGAGATTCTTGAGTAGCTCTTTAGCTTTTGGGGAGAAGTCGTGGACATGCTTTTGTTCGCCATCTTGAATGTACTTAACTGCAAACTCGTCTCGATGTTTGCGCTCAAGCCACCAAGCAGCCGCTGTCCATCGAGTGAGCGCGGTCTTGCGGATCATTTTGATGCACATGTCTTTGGCTTTGAGACGTGCTTTGTTTACTTTGTCGGAAAAGTCGGCGTCATTCCTGATCTTTTCATAAAAAGAATCACGCGAAACACCGCCAAGAATGCAGGCATCTTTATCGAGGTGGCCGAGCTTGAGCGCTTCTAAAACCGCCTCCCACTCGCTCGGTGGGATTCCCTTTCGCCCCATCTTCCCCGGCTTCTTCGTCCGGTCGGGTGGCTGTGGTCGCATTTTAGGCATAGTCAGCGAGTTTATCGTCCATGAGTGAGATCAAAAGATCAGAATCTTTCTTAAATCCTGTCTTTTTCATTAAAAGCTCCCATGATTCCAGTCTATCACTTGGAATAACAACCGTGTATTGGTCATCCTCATCGCCTGTAAGCTCTTTATTGTCTTCGGTTGCTTCCTTGCTTTGGTATTCATCCCAATTAAACTTAAGCATTTCCTGCATTTGTTTGATTTCTTCTTCCGTATAGATCAGCTCGTCGATCATGCTCGGGTCGCCCATGATCTCTGAGACAAGTTTCGCAAGCTCCACGCGATCAAGAGGAATCTTTGCGTCTTCGGTCGCAATCGCAAGCGCCTTGGCCTTTTTAGAGCCAATTTTGCCTAGATTGTTAATCCAAATATCCTTCCATTGGAGCTTTTTGGCGGCCTCGTAGCGATGAAACCCGTTCACAATCTCGAAACTCCCATCCTTCAACTCTCGCACAAGGATAGGCTCGATTTGTTGGTTTTGCTTCATGCTCTTGAACACCCGCGCGAATTGATTGCGCCCCTCGGGGGTTGAGTCGTAGTGCTTCTTTGGGTTGTAAGCGTTCGGTTTCACGTCTGCGAGCGGAACGACCCGGCTGTCGATGATACTTGGCATAGGTAATAACAAGGTGGATAAAATCGCTAAGACAAGCGGTATTCTAACACTTTGTAGGTTTTAAATGGGTTATCATTTGTTATCATTTGATATCAAATGATACTCCCCGCTCGCGCCACAAATCCGTCACGGTGGTCGCCGCGAGCATAAGCATGTCTTGATTATGTTTTAGGCTTTGTGCTTTGTCGCCTGGCTTGATTCCGATTTCAAACATGCGCTCTTTGTCCTTCATGCGAAAACGCTTGTAGATTGGAGAGCCGTCAAAGCGGAATAACTGGCCGTAGCGGGTGGCGTTTTGCCAGCTTGTCGCATCCACGGAATAAAAGGGATAACGCACCCAATAACGCGGGTCATTCACGCCAAAACCATGTATTTTACGCCCTTTTGAGCGTGAAAACACGTTATCCAAGAACCGAATGGCCTTTGTTTTGCTCTCGGAACCACCCCCGACCTTGAGATAAGGCACAAGCCCTCCAACGGCAAAATGCTCGTATTTGGCGAGGATACGATCGAGAACGCTCATTGGTTCGCCGATGTGGATGACGGGTAAAACCTGCACGCCCAGCGATTCGAGTTTGAGTTGATTTGCCCACGTCCCATCAGGGCTATCAATCACGTCAAGATTTGCCGCGACTTCAATGCCTGCCTGATTTTTCTTGATGAAGGCCGCATATTCCTCGATGTTAATGCTCTTGCCCTGTGACCACGCGGTAAACGCGCCTGAATCGAGAAATACCCTTGTTGGACGGGTTTGCGTTAATAAAACGCTCTACGGGTCGCGGTTGAGCAAATGAGAGCAGGACCCGCCCACCTTCGGGCGGATCCTGACAGGCCGCGAAATAAAGAATCATACGCGGCGAAGATAGCTGATGATGCAAAATCCCGTGTACACGCCCACAATCCCCGCAATACCCGCGAGCGCGGGAGGCGCTGGGATTGGCAAGCGGACAATGGCAAAGAATGCCCCGCAAAAACAGCCAGCCATCAGGGAAAGAATGATTTGCTCCATACTAGTTCAGGCGGCTTTTGACCCGCACGGCCAGGTTTTCTTCGGCCCATTCCGCAACAGCAACCCAGTGAGAACGGACGGCGTCGTTAACGCCTTCCCAGCGTGGCATGTCGCGCCCGTCAAAGGTCTTCCATCCGCAATGAGCGCCATAGGCGTTGAACATTTCGACGGCGATTTCGGTAGTGGTCATAAGATTATTTGGTTACGGTGCGCCAGTAAGAACGATCTTCGTACACAATCGGATCTTCAATTCCTGCCTTGGCAAACGCTTCAAGGCGCTCAACGCACGTCCCACACTTGCCACATGCCTGATCTCCACCCTTGTAGCACGTCCATGTATGGGCGAAGTCAACACCCATTTCATGCCCAAGTTTCACCAAATCGGCCTTGGTTTTTGGGACAAACGGCGTATACAAGACGACCTGTTTCCAATCGCACAACGCGAGAGCCTGGCCCAACGCTGCGGTAAACGATTGGCGGCAATCAGGGTAGATGTCGTGATCCCCCGCGTGTGCCCCGTAGGCAAGGTAAATGCCGTCGTTCTCCTTGATGCGGGAAAGCCCATAGCCTGCGGCAATCGCAAGCATAATCATGTTACGGTTCGGTACAACAGTCGATTTCATGTTCTCGGCGGCATAATGGCCTTCCGGGACGTCGATATCCTTGCTGGTGAGGCTTGACCCCTGCAAAAGCGGGTTCAAGGCTTCCGCGAGGTCAACAATGTGGTGTTCTACGCCAAGCTCATTGCATTGCCAGGCGGCGCATTCAAGCTCTTTGGCGTGGCGTTGGCCGTAGTTGATCGAAATGGCGAACACGTTCTTGTATTTGTGGCGGAGGTGATGGAGCAAAACAGTCGAATCCATGCCTCCCGAAATGATACACACGGCTTTTTGCATACGTTTTAGAGATGTGATGACGGGATTTCCGTCTTGATTAGCTTGTAAAACTCGTCTCGCAAGGCCGCATCTGTGAAGAAACGACCCGAGAGCCTCGATGTGACTGTCGGTACGCCTGCCACCCGAACGCCTCGCGTCGATTCGCAGGAATGGAAAGCCGAAACGACAATCGCAATATCGTCCGTTTTGAGGATTGCTTTGAAGTTTTCGACGATCATGTCGGTCAGGTCCTCTTGAATGGAAAGGCGAGCTGTCCAATGTTGAATGAGGCGGATGATCTTTGAGAGGCCGATACACTGCCCGCTTGGGATGTAGGCAAAGCTGATCGTCCCCGCGTAGCGCGCCATGTGATGCTCACAGAACGACTGGAACGGCACACAGGGCCTCACGACCAACCCCTTATAGCCCGTTTTGAACACTTTTACGTCAAAAGGTGGCTTTTCGTAGCCCCGATACCACTCAGCGAACGCCTTAGCGACCCGCTCAGGCGTTCCCTCAAGCCCCGGACGTTCGAGGTCTTCCCCGATTTCACGCAATAAGCGCGTGATGACGCGCAAAAGCCTCCGTTTCTTGAGGTTTGGTTTTTTAGACACCCCGTTTTGAATCATAGACAAGAATGTGAAGCCGCGGACTAAAGTTAAACCCTTCTTGCTGGGCAAGTGCGGCGACTTCCCCTTGAAACTGCTCTTGTTCAGCCTTTGTTTTACCCTGAGGCATGAGATAAACCCGTTCTGGCGGGATTCCAACCTCATGCACAATCTCGCGCACCTCCTCGAGGTCCCGAGGCTCCGTGACGACGAACTTAAAGTAAGCCTTATGCGTCGCACAATACGAACGCAGTACGTCCGGCTTGTAGCGCAGCGCCTTCGGATTGCCGCTTGATTCGAGCTTTGGTGAGCAGTTGATTTGGTCGATGAGGCCAGAGACGCTATACCCGCCCGACGGTTCGATAAATGGGATAGTGCCGTTCGTCTCGATCTCAAACTCCCAATGCTCCCATTCTTTTAATGGCCTTGAAAAGGCTTTGAGTTTGCAAATAAGCTCAACCAAGAGCTTTTGCTGGATCATGGGCTCGCCACCTGAAATAACCACACGGCGAGGCTCAAGCGAGCGCAGCTTTTCGGCCACTTCGTCGATCGTCATTTCATGCACTTCATCGGCCATTTTGACCGTCTTTGAGCCGAAACGCTCCTCGACCCCATCCCCTTTGCCAAAGTTCCAAGTGTACCAAGTATCGCACCAACGACAGTGAAGATTACACACGGAGAGCCGCAAAAACGTCACATTGCGCCCCATGGACGCCCCTTCGCCCTGAAAGGTGGTAAAAATCTCGTTTACCTTGAGTTTAGCCTCCATAGGTCACAAAGCACTTCTCCGTTTCCCACAGGCGAACGTAGGCTAAGGAAATGCCCTTGAAAATGTCGGCGTTCTTCTCCATGCCGAGCGCGATCGAGTGATAGATCTCGCGCGCGATCATTTCAGCCGTTGGATTGCGGAAAAAGTCATTTAGATACTGATGATCGTAGCGTTTGACTACCATTTCATTAACGATAACCGTCAGATCGTCAAAATCGACAACAATCTCATTGTGGTTCAATTCGCCCTCAAGCGTGACTTCGAGTTTGTAGCTGTGACCGTGTAAATGTTTGCACTTCCCACCATGCCAAGGGAGCTCATGAGCCGCCTCAAACGTAAAGCGTTTTGTGATTTGTACCATAAAAGGCACTAAGATAATGATTTAGTGCCTTTACTATACGCTAAACGATTTGATTTGAGAAAATGTGTACAGTTTTTCCCGGCGCTATGAGCCAGTTTCGTACACCGAAACGTAGGCGCTTACCCCGTCAGGCAGAGAATCCGAATATGCGGCAGAGAAAAAAGCGATTTGCCGATCATTCTTGACGACCACCTTTTGCATGGCGTCAAAGATCGTTTCGACAAGGTTAATCAGGTCAGAACGTCCCTTAGCGACTGTCAGACCAACACAAACGCGCCCCTCGATGGGAGCGCGTAGGCCCTGACTTCGCACTTGGCTAAAAAACTCCATGCGTAAGCCATCCTCGCTATTCACGGCGCGAGCATTGGGTTTAATGAAACGTCCGCCTGTACGAAAGTTCTTAGCAATGACTTGCGAGGTTTTCTTGGAAACAAGAGGCGTTTTGAGGATGAAATGATAGGACATAGGGCTTCCCGCCCAGCGTAAGCCAGGCGACACACAAAAGAGCGAACGCGCGTGTCCATGTTGCCGATGGACGGGAAACCGACAAGCTATTGCTTGCCAGCCCTTTCTCGCATGTAGCGAGCGTATTTAAGATCGTCTTCGGCGTCTTTCAGGTTGTTGGCGATTTGCGTTTTGCACTGCTTGAGTGTGTTATGCGCGAGGTTTTTAGCTTCTTTGGTGGTGGCCTCCTCGAGTTTCTTTTCAAGCTCAGGCACCAGCACGTCTTGAAGATACCCAGCGCGCAACTGCATGACTTGGGCGCCGTTTTCAAGCTCACACGCGGACATTAACGCCAGTTCTTGAGGGGTAGCAACGCGATCAGTGGGAAGAATCATAGCTAGAAAAGATTATGTAAAGCGACACGGACGGTCTTTTGTTTCGTCAGGCGGTAGTATTTTGAACCGCGAGAGATCCAGAGTTTCGCCCAGCTCATTGGTTTACCGTTCAAGGCACCCTTGACAATCTCACCGATCTTTGCTGTGACGGTAAAACGTGGTAGGCCCTGAACCCTTGAAATGAATGAGGCAGACTCTCCGACTTTGAACGTGCGTTTTGACATAAGCATGGAAAAAGAGTTAGTAAGGGCGTTTTTTCCCTTCCCCTCAACCAAAACGGTCAAGAGGTTGTTCATTCACCCCAGTCTTTCGACTGAGGGGAAGGGAGCCGAGTTGGAAGTCCTCGGCAAGAAAGGAAGACGGTTGAGGGTTTTGGCACCTGTGCCTTTCTTCGCTCTTGAAAGAGCGCGGAGCTTTTTCAGCAACCGGTGGTTGACATGCTTACCGCATAGAAGCGTGCGGCAAGTCCCCAGCGAACAAAGACGGAGCGAGATCGACGTCTTTGAGCGGGACGATGAGCCTTTCAGCGCCACAAATTGCGGCGACAGAGAGATAAGGCGCGTGAACCTGTACCAGGCGGAGAGCGGGAACCGCGCAGGGCGGCAATCCCTCAATCTCGACCTCGCCCAGACCCTTTACCTGGAACCTCATCGACGTCCCCACTTGTGGCGGAAACAGACGATACGGATGACCAGGAGCGCACAGAGCGCGATGGAGACGTACTTGTCACCCACGACGCACCTTCTTCCTGAACGTCTTGACGATGCGGATTCTCGGACGAAACACCTTTTTCCTCACTTGACCCTCCTAGCGCGGACAGACGGAATCGAACCGCCTACGAACTGTACGATTGTGTCGTACGGTTGCTCTGCCATTGAGCTATGCCCGCCGTGAAGCGATGATGTAGAGGCTAATCCGCTTTCCACGGAATCCTTTGCCGAACGTCGGTATCAGACGTAAGCGCATTCATCACCACACGGCGAGATACAAACGGGCCGAGGACCTCTCGATGCCGTTTGTTCTCACATGGAACGGGGCGCATCGCGCGTATCCGCGCGGCGTTCCGCAGGATGTACGGGGAGCGACCCCATAGATTCTCCCGCCTCTTATCCCCGCCAACTGCGATGATTGCGTTCGGGTCATCATGCGTTTCCATGCTCATCATGCAACCGTATACAGTGTGCATGACCCCTTTGTACGTTGCGCTTCTGACCCCATAATCATCACATGTGGCGAGAGCCGAATGAATCGGCTTCCCGTTTCTATTTTACCACTGGCTGTGTCGTCGTACAGGAGAATGCGTCGTACTTGATGCCTAGCAGGCCAGAAGCAAGCTCATTTGCTACTTCTTCAGCTTGCTTTTCTGCTTCGACATGACCAGTGCCATTACTGTAGGCGGTACTGATTGAAACTTCCACGTTAATGACTTCTTTATGATTAAGCATATGGTTAGAATTGTTTCCAAAACATGAATAAATCTCGCTTTCTTATGTGGTGGTTACGCCGCTTATTCGGCTGCTGCATGTAGCACATTTCATCCGTAACGCCCGTAACCACCCCAACATTTCCGCTATCCATCTTCTTCCACACTTGGCCTTTGCGTACCTTGATTCTGTTCTCACGCCAGTCCCAATTCTTGCGACGTATTGAATCCTCAGCGTTCTTAAACATAGAACGATTGAAGACGAATGAGGTCACGGCGTGCCGGGTCCATAAAGAGCATGTCGCCCTTGCCAAGCAGCGTCTCCGCCCCCGTTTGGTCGAGGATAATGCGGCTATCGACCTCTTGCGCGGTTGCGAACGCGACACGCGTCGGGAAGTTGGCCTTAATAAGGCCTGTGACGACATCCACACTTGGCCTTTGCGTACCGAGAACGACGTGAATACCGACGGCACGCGCTTTTTGCGCGAGGCGAACGATTGCCACCTCTGCCATATTTGGGACGCCTTTGACCTTGTTTTGCTTCGTTTGGAGCATGAGATCAGCGAACTCGTCGATAACGACCACGATCTTTGGCATCCCGGCTGTTTTGCCATTATATTCGTCGATATTGCGGCATCCGACGGCTTCGAGCGTGCGATAGCGTTCCTCCATTTCGTCGGTCAACCAAAGCAACGTTTTGATTGCGTCTTCCACTTCGTAGATCGGTTGAGCGAGCAAATGGGGCTTTGCCTTGAAGGCTGAAAGCTCGACACGCTTCGGGTCAATTAACACCAATTTCATTTGTTCAGGCGTATTTTGCGCCAAAAGCGACTCGATTAACACATTCAGGAATACCGATTTACCGGAACCCGTGGCACCCGCGACAAGCAAGTGAGGTGCTTCGGCTAAGTCCTTCGTGATTGTTTCGCCGTACACGTCCACACCGACAGGAATCGTCAGCGTACCCATAGCCTCTGCCTGTGGCATTTTTACGAATGTGCGTGATGGGTTTGGCACTTCGATACCGACTAAATCCGTTCCCATGATCGGCGCCTCAATGCGGACACTCTTGGCTTTGAGGGCGATTGCGATGTCTTTATCGAGCTTCGCAAAATCAGCCATGCGCTTCGCGCGTGAAGGCTTGAAGGTGTATTTGATGACTGAGTTGCCGACAAATGTCTCGCGCATTTCGACCGCCATGCCGAACTCTTGGAGCTTGAGGCGTACCTTTTCCTCCTCGGAAATCGTGCGATTCTCGGTTTTGTCCGACACACTTGGAACGTAAGTAAACTCTTTCGCTTCGACGTGTTCGGTCTTGTGCTTAATGATCGTCGGCTTATCCATGCCTACCGTTTCGCCTGCAAACAGTTTGAGCGTTTCTTCGCCGTCCATCATGTCAGCGATATTCGGCAAAAAGATCGGGTCTTCGCGTGAAATCTCTTTTGAACAAGCATCATAAACGCGATAGAACACCGCAAACCAAGGCGCATATTGCGGATCAGTGAAGTCGATTGACCATTGCTGCATTTGCGGACTTCCGTCTTTGTTTGCCGTCACTTTGCACTCGTGGAATGTGAAGGAAACAGGGTCTACGCCATACTTGGCTCGCGCCGTGTGGAACCCAAACATGGCTTGGAAAATGAACAAAGGCTTTTCTTCTTCTGGATCTGTAAAACGTGAAACGAACTTCCAGTCATTGAGCTTGATCTTGCCGTCAGCCGTCCGCTCGATGTGATCGAGGACGCACTTGGCAGGGATTGGGAACTCGAACTCGTCGGCTCCCATAATCCCCGCCACCGGCTTGATGAACTCGGTTAATGATTCTTCAACTGATAGCGTTTCGTGGAACTTTGGCATCTCGGAGATAAACGCATTGATCGCAAACGTGTACTGTTCGATCATTTTCTCGCGTGAGCCTGTCTTACCCCACTTCACGTCGTCGTCTTGCAAATTGTGGATGTAGGACAAGCCCATACCGATTGCTTGCTCGACACTTGCCCCTTTGAGCATGTGTTCAAGGGCTTTGTGACCTGCCTTTCCGACGTGTCCGCTGGGTCCCATCTTGAACTTCCATGTCTTGAGAACCCATGTCATGAGGAACTTGTAGCGATTGTTGAGATAATCGCGCATGGAACTAAAGCTCCATTGGTCGATTAAATAGTTGACGTTCATATCAGCGCGTCTTTTCTTCATGAGCGCGGATAAACTCGAGGTCTTCGGCACTCAAGGTTTTGCCCTCGATTTGGAGATCGACCAAACGCTTATAGCGCGCGTCTGCTGTTTCCTCGGTATCTTGGTTCGATGGCAGTCCGTTAGGGTCAACCAAAGGGGACTCGAACTTTTCCTTTTTTTTGCTTTTCTTAGCCGTTTCCTGTGCTGGCAATGGTTCCGCGAGAGCTTGATCGAGTGACTTGCGTGGACGTGTCGCCGCTTCGTATTCGATGGTTTGCTCATCGTCAGGAATGGTCTCGGCCTTGATCGGTTGCATGTCTTCCAGCTCCTCCTTGAGCGGCACACCATGGAAAGCATCAGGGACGATAAACTTGGCCGTCATGTGGAATGCCTTAAACTTGAGCATGTTTTCGGGAAACTTCTTCCAAACTTCTTTGGCAGACAATCCGCGAGCGTTCGCGTCAGCCATCGTAAAAGTGGAAGAAAGAGAACGTTCATCATCCTTGCGCGTAATCTTGCAAGTTGCCTTGGTTGAATCGCAGTCGATAAACTCGACTTTGTGGCCTTGCTTGGAGACAAGTGCGATTGCCATTTCGCCGTACATGGCGAGCTTTCCATTAACGAAATAGTAGGAGTTGATCGCTTCGATTGGCTGCATTCCGGCCTCGTAGCCAGCTTGTAATACCATGAGGAGCTGCTGAGGGTTCTTTACGGACGTCGGCAATGCACCACCGCGATAAAACTCTTGAGCAACGACCGTCATGGCCTGCCAGAGCTTCGGATTAAGGAAGTTGAGCGATCGAGACTCAGCCGCGGCAATGTATTCGGCGCTCGGCGCTGGCATGTTTTCGAGCTTTTGGATTTGGTTCTCTTGTGTGTTAGGCGTTTCCATATGCGTTTTCTAAAGGAATAAGATCGAGCTTGTCGCACCCTGAACAATAGCCCCAATCGAGAATAGCCTCGACTTCGGCATCGTCAGTGTGGAAGCGATGGCAGCGGCAACACTGCAATCGCTCATGTTCTTCGACCATAGTGTGATTGATCGTTAATGACTTAATATCTAAATGTTATCAGGTTGACGCTAAGCTGTCAAATCTTGGTTATCCACCTGATTCTCAGAGGCCATTTTCGCCTTGCGTGCCTTCACGCCCTTTTTTTGAATCCTTCGATAGTAGGCGCTTTTTTCCTCGGGCGTCTTGAACTTAGAGGCGAGGGCATTGCCCCCCGCCTTGGCGATCTCTTGGCGTTGTTTCTTATTTGTCTTTCGGGCGCGGGCGTCACCGCCTGCCTTCCCTAATTCCTGTGCTGCTGCGCTCTTTTCGTTACTCATAGATGTTTGATGATTGCGTCCGCTTTGTAGCGGCTTCGATTGTTTAGAAACGATTGCCATGCTTTTTCACTTGGCGACCAACGGAACCCCGACGCTTTAAGCATGGCGATGATCGTATCGCTTGGTTTGCCTGGAAAAAGGAACTGCAAACGATTGATCTCTTTGTTTTCCGTCAGCTTGCCCCATGATTCCACTCTGTCAGGCCGTCCTACGTCTTGCGCCTTTGCTTCCAATTCGGCAATGCGCTTTTGAACGCGGCGAATGTTGGCATTGAAGTTAGGCGAGAGTCTTTGAGCATACCAAGGGCAAAGCTCGATAGTGCGTAATTCGCTCTCTGTGAGATTGAGCGCGTCGAGCGCGCCCGGCTGCTTGATACTTGCTCGCATGGCTTTAATGATGGCCTGCCAGCGTGCTTTTTCTGCCTCAAACCCTGCGAGTTTGACCTTGAGTTTAGCGATAGCGTCAGGGTCGTCCTGCGACACGCCACCCGTACCAACGGCGTCAGCGCGACGCTCAAGATCCCGGGCTTCGTCCATTCCCTTAAAGCCTCGATCAAGGCGGTTATGATTGCGTGCGATCATGTTTCGCATGGGTCGCTCGCTGTGATGACCAACTAAGATCGGTTGACCGAAAGGCACTTGACCAAGCTCGGAATGAGCGCGCTCGATCAAAGCCTCTGATTGTTCCGCTTTCCTTCCCGCGCGGGCGCGTAGACGTTCCCGTTTGGCTTCTTGACGTTCTTCGTATGCGTTCATAATTGCGTTTTATGTGAGTGAAGCGAGGGGAGGAGGGAGACAGTCGAAACCGTCGATTCCATCCCCTCGCTCTGGAAGGCTCTGCTCGAACCTTCATGTTTATAGATTAGCAGCTTACCGATAAGCTGTCAACTGATTGGGTGGATAAGCTTATTTCGACAAATACGCTTGCACGAAAGGCGTATACCAACCGATGCGATTCTCGCCCTTGATAATGCCGTCGCAAACCCACTGGCCTTGATGACCGGCCTTAATGTCCTTGATCGCTTCTTTGGTCGCGCACTCCAAATCGTAGGCGCATTTATCGGATACGTCCTTTTGCCAATGATTGTTGTACATGAACAAGCCGCGGTCTTTGCTCCAAGTCGGATTGTTGCCGTTCGTATTCGAGCGTTTAGGGTCAAATGAACTTTCACAATCAGCGAGGGCGAGCAAATACGATAAACGGTCAAAATCTTCGGCCTCGGCAATCGCAAGGATTTTGGCGGCAACGGTCGATTGAGCCGCGGTCAACTTCTTGCCCCCTTTCGGTGTGACACTTTTCGGCGCGGAAACTGTCACAGATTTGGCGGGCGATTGTGCTTGGGTCGTGAAACACGTCCAAGCATTGCCGTCGCGGTCGCATGGTTTGCCGTCTTTCGTGACGAAAACGATAGGGATATCCCCAGTTTGTCCGCTTTCTGTGGATAACTTTTGAATTGAAGCGCGGGCGATCTGTATGTGATACGCCCCCAAAGCGATTAAAATAACGATTAAACAAGCAATTACCGTACCTTTGAGCTGAGCGATGGGGGAAAGGAACTTACCCGTCTTAGGGCAACGTGGAGCGTTTTTCATATGTTTTGGTGTGTGTTTTTGATCGTTAACTCGATCATGTGTGTATGATAGCAGCTTAGCGGTAAGATGTCAACTAAGTAAAAGGCGCAAGAACTACACAAAAAAGGCTCTATTTAGCCAAGTTATCCACCTGTCCCCTTTGAGTAGGTGACAAAAGCCGCTTTTTGCCGTATGATCGAAACATGTCCTTGAAAACGACATGCCGCGTTGACTTTTCGTCAGCATTTGGTATCCTGAGTGTACAACTCGGGATAATGTCGTTTTCCGCGAAAGCTCGCCCTTAAAAGGCGGGTTTTTGCGTTGGGCATGAGTCCGCAGATACGCCGGAACCGTATTCGGTCACGCGGCGGACATTAAACGCGGTAAAACGCGGCAGGTCGAGTTTTTGAAGCCGATAGGCAGTGATGATCTTGTCCCATCATTGGCAGTCCTGTGCCTCGCTTCTCGGTTTCAAAAGCTCGATCTGCATTACGCAGTGAATAACGGTACTCGTGATGTCCTAGGCAGCATCCTAGGCTCTATGCGGGTTAAAATCGCTGACCGTGATTTCGGCAGTGGAAGCGGCCTTACCTCCTCGCTCTGGCTAAGCGGGCACGTTCTCGAGACGTGGCACGTTCACAATCTGAATCAATGAAATACGGTATGCTAATACCAGTCTCCCTATCTTTTAGGATTGTCTAAATCAATCATTCTTAATCCCATAATACAGAGATACGTTTCCCCCGCTCTGTCTCTGTCGGGTTAAACATCCTTTTATGCAAAATGTTCCTTCGGTGCGTCATGG
>ERZ761584.92-NODE-92-length-35872-cov-42.612865_pt1 | contig 35872 bp, 43 predicted proteins | sample MGYA00512168_ERZ761584 | MGnify/ENA primary metagenome ERZ761584 (study PRJEB28899, sample SAMN03785564) | bioreactor sludge metagenome | biome: EBPR Sludge; feature: EBPR Bioreactor; material: 0.22µm filtered reactor supernatant | place: Saint Lucia: Queensland...
ACCGTTATAGGCAATAGGGCAGACGTTCTTCGTTTCAACATTTGTGGAAGAAAAAAAAGAAAAAATGCCCCACCGCACTTTTGTTTTTTCAAAACAATTTAGGTTGGCAGTATTCACGTTCAAGTCTTTCATGTAATAATTTATAAAATTGTTGGTTCATTTCGCTTCCTATGTAGTTTCTCTTTTCAGTTATACAGGCGTGTGCAGTTGTCCCACTTCCCATATATCCATCAAATACGGTTTCTCCTTCCTGCGTGTATGTTTGTATCATATACCGCATTAAATCAATCGGCTTTTCGGTTGGGTGTATTCTATCGCTTCGCATCCCAGCACCCGAAAAATCAATAATACTTTCGGGATAGTATTCATCATTAAAAGTTATTTCACTTCCTGCCCCATTAAATGTTCCGTGCTTATCGGTTATCCCACCTTTTGCCCTATAAACTCCTTTTCGTTTTATTGGGAAATATCTGCAACTTCCTTTTCCAAATATTACAACATCTTCGTGTATTTTAAGCGGTTGCTTTTTTGCAAGTATTCCGTTTCCTGCAAGCTTCTTATTCCACACCCAGCAATATTTAAACAGTTTTTCGTTGCTTAAAATCAGCTTACTTGTAAAAGGTTGGCTTGCAGTCATTACTACCATTCCATCAGGTTTTAATATTCGTTCCCATTCTTTCCACATCTTTTCAAAATCGGGCATAATATCCCATTCATTTCCAGTTGTTCCGTATGGTGGGTCTTGCAAAATTAAATCTACTGTTCCGCTTTCAATTCGGCTCATAGTTATTAAGCAGTCTTCATTAAAAATTGTATTTAAAATTCCCTCGCTTCGCATTTTTTCTTTTTTTTCTTTAGTGCTTCGATTAAACATTCTGCTAAAAATCCCTACTGCCTATAACAGCGGTTTTGTGCTATTTGCCCCATCAACATTTGTGGTAACTTGAAGCATTGTGCAAGGGGCAAACAGGCACAAAGCCGAGAACCGTTAGCTGCAAGCACTATTGACCTGCATTAAATAAAGTTCCGTGAGAAAAATTTAAAATAGCACCACCCGCTTCGGTTTTTTCAAAACCGTTAAGGTTAAGTCGTTCTAAACTATTCTCATAATGTTGTTTATCTAATTCGCTTCCGATAAAATTCCTATTAAGATTTTTACAGGCAAGAGCAGTCGTTCCGCTTCCAGAAAATGGGTCTAATACAAAGTCGCCTTCCTTACTTCCTATTCCTACAATCCTTTCAAGCAATGCAATTGGTTTTTGAAATGGATGTATCTTTTTATCGTTAAAGTTGCTTTGTGGTATTGCAATAGTCCATACATCAAACCTTTCATCACCCCATTTTTCGGGGAAATTTAATCTATCCCCAAAACCTAAATGATATATCATTTCATAAGTTTTCCCAAACTGCCCCTTATCAGCACATCTTCCACCAGCGTTTCGATAATGCCAAACTATCCTACTTTTTAAAGGCACTCCAAGTTTAGCCAGTAAAAATTCAAATTTTGCCATTTTTTGACTTGAAAAACTTATGAAAATATGCCCATCTGTTTTTAATAACCTTATAAATTCTTTCATCCATTTTTCTGTAATATCCCAAAATAAATCATCTTCAAAAGCATTTTTTGTTTTTTGATTTTCAGGATAATACCAAGGGTCTGCAAATATTAGGTTTACGCTTTTATCCTGCATTTCTGCCATTAATTCAAAGCAGTCTTTGTTTTTAATTTCTATTGCCATCGCTTCGCTATTTTAAATTTTTATTCGTGTTTCAAATTAAGTTCCTGCTAAATTTACCGTGCCAGCAGCTAACACGTGGTAAAAAACATTAAAACGATTTTTTACCACCATCCGTTATGCGTAATTAAAAGAACTCGTTAATCATAGCATCTACGGTTGGTTTTAAGAACCTGAAATACTCTCTTTTATGTTCAGCAATATCTTCTTCATTTATACCAAGCCAAAAGATAATTGGCAAAGGAATTTCAAACTCTTTTGATATTGTTTCTAATACGCTAATTTTTGGAGTTTTTGCCCCCGTTTCAATTTGTGATAAGTAAGTTTGAGTTATACCTATCAATTTTGCGAACTCCGACTGGTTTAACTGTGGTGTTCGTTCTTTTCTAATATTTCTAATTGCTGTTCCTATATTCATAATTTTTTATTATTTATTAAGCAAAGGTAATAATTATTTCTGACAAAACAAATTTATCTTAAAAATATTAACTACGCATAACACACGTTTGGCAAAAAAGCGGATTTATTGCTAAATTGAACATTCGTGCTTTCTATTTGCATTTGTACTAAACTGAAAGTTTATGCTTTCAAGTCCGCTTCTTCGCCAAGCGTTTTAACGTTATGCCTTATTTTGCCAACGCTCCCAGACTTCGAGAATTTTGAGCAAACGAGCAATTTTCTTTTCATACTTTTTGGGTATTGAATTTGGTCTAATGTTTTGACCCGATAATCTTCGGCTTAGTTCGTGCCAGTTTATTAAGTCTTTCAATAGAAAATAGCTATTTCGTTATTAGTTGTGTAGCCATCAAAACCAAGAGCCTTCAATTCAGCTACTAACTCGTTTTGTCTTTCAAAATCAGATAATGTTTGAAACTCATTGCAAAAAAGATTTGAAATCAGTTCTTGCTCTCTATTTTTCAAATCATCTATGTGCTTTGCCCACATTTTACGTTCGCTTGCTTTTTTTGCGTTATTCATAAAACGTGTATAATCTCTCATCTGTGCACCTATTTCAGAAGCAATGTAGTTGTTGTAAGTAGATAGTGATTTGAAATTATTAGTCATACCAAAAAGGTTTACACCTTCAATCTCAACAACTTCCAGTGTGCATTCTGCAACTACTTCGCCATCTTCATTGTAAATGAACTTATAGTTGTTAGCGTAATCCATATTTGAAGCATAAAATTTTACAGCGTTTGGATTTTTCTCTTTTCCGCAGTTGTTATATTTTCTGTCGCTTCTGTTTTCGCTATTGTATCTAAATGCTTTCATAATTATCTCGTTTTTGTATGGTACAAATATACAGTATTCTGTATTAACCACCAAATAAAATATCAATTATTTTCAAGAATCTGTTTATTTTCTTTTCGTACTTCTTTGGGATTTTATTTGGTCGAATGTTTTGCCCGTTGCCCGATAAATGTCTGCTTAGCTCATGCCAGTTAATTATCTTTTTTGAGAACTCGCTTACACTAACGTTTTCGCTATCATCGAATAAGAAAGGTTTTAAATCGGTTTCATTAATACCCTCATGTATTTCAGTGATAACAGATAGATTAAACCATTCCCCATTCTGTCTATGTTCATTATACTTATTGTGCAATGCCTTTTCAATTAAGTAATCATCGCTAACGGGGTAGGTAATTAGAACCTCAACAGAAAAAGGACAAGAGCATTGTATTTCTTTTATCCTTTTTTCTACATTACTGCTTACACCTATTTTGCAAATGTTTTCTTTTTTATTTCCTATAAAGTATATCATGTTTTAATTTTTAAATTACCACACAAATATACAGCAATCTATTTAATTTCACAAATCAAAAGCATATAAAAATACACTTTTCTGTAAAATATTTTTTAACTCATTGATTGCCAACGCAAAAAAAACAAGGCATAACATGCGTTTGGCTCAATGGCGGGTTTAGTGGTTAATTCAAGTGTGTGCCTCGCATCAGCTTTAGTGGTGGTTTGACAGTTTCTCGCTCCGAAGTCCGCCACTGCGCCAAGCCCGAAACCGTTAGCGGGCATTGTAATGAACGCACCCAAACCAACTTTTCGTTTCATAATCAAAACCACTTCCATCGTGCCAGCAAATAGGGACACTTTCTATCCCAGTATTTTTAATGTCAGGGTAAACATCTTCAGAATTTACATCTTTTCTGTGTATTCCACTTAATTTTGAACATCTGCCAATTTCTTCTTCTTTATTGTTGTAAGTGGGATTCCCCCAAAACTTACAAGAAGAACAACCCGCTAACACATTATTTGCGTCAGTGGGGGTGTCTTGCTTGTTTGAATCTGTCTGCATATTTTGAACTTTAATTTGTTAATTGACCTGTGGTGGTGTAACGCCCCACCGAACGCAAATAATCCTACCGTTGGCTGCAACCGCTTACGACTTCGCAGCAAGTTCTTCAGTAACTTGACCGTTATTAAATTTTTCCTCCCCGCCAATGAATGAAAATTGTTTTCTTATTAGCGGAATAGCATCTTCAATTCTTGGATGACGCTCATCAATAGCCCCTTCTCTTTGCCGTTTCCAAATTGAAATTTGCAACTCTCCCTTTCTTGGAGCAGACACTTCTACTCTTACACATAAGTCGTGTGCCATTACTACCAATCTTGTCATTGCGTTGAAATCGTAAGTTGCTATTTCATTGCTTTGAACTACCATCCACCCATATCCCCATGATTTAACTTCGGATGGAATGTGGTGCTCTCCACCGTAGAATGCGTTGAAGAATTGAGTTGCTTGTTCTTTCGTTAGATGTTTCATTTTATTGAATTTTACTTTCCCCTCGCTCAAAAAATTTAATAACTGCTGTGTCGCTTCGTGGCGAGAGTAACCGATGCGGCAGCAGGTAACACATGCTTAAACGAAAGCGGGGGTGAGACTCTTCGTAGGAAAGTATGTGATATATTTAAGTTCATATCTTCGTTTTGAGTGTAGTGCTAATTTTCCCCGCCTTCGTTAAGCATCGGAACGTTACCTGCTATTTAAACTCAATTTTGTAGATAATCGAGTCTTTGTAGATTATTGGGAATTTTAGCATCTTTAAGCTGTGATAAGGGAAGTTAAATTCATCACATAGTTTTTTGAAATTTCCTCTCGCAATTGGCTCTTTACCTTGTTCTATTAGTATTATTATTTTTAGTCTTGGCATAATTTCTAATTTATTGAGTAAATAACGCTATTCCAAAATCCTTGTGCCATAGTTGGAGATTTGTTTGCGTGGGTTACATTTTCTTCATTTACAACAAAACCATCTTTTTTAAGTGATTTAATTATTTTCAACCATTCTTCAAATATCTTATGAGTTTTATCTTTTTTACCGCATCCTACCCTATATCCAACCTCTACTTTTTGACCATTTATTAAGTTTAAATAATCTCTTTGTATTTGAGTGGAATTATAACCGCAAATCAATGGTTCTTTTTGATTTGCGGCTTCTACTATTTTTAAAGTTCTCTCTGAAATGTTCATATTACATATATGTTTTTAAGGCATTGTATTTTTCAACAATTACATCTAATTCTTTTTTGCTTACCCAATAATGAAAAGGCATATTAAAATAAGGAGTTCCTTTATATTCTACAACGTTATTTCCTCCTAAATTTTTACCCGCTTCAGGTATTTCAATATAAGATTTAATTTCATATTTATTATTCATTGATGTTGGGCTGTAAAATGTTTTCATAATTTCTATTTTTTTATTTGTTATTTCTATGGTGTAAAGATAATTAATATATTTACATAAACAATACTTTTTTAGAAATATTTTAAAAATAATTACAAAAAAATAAACAGCAGGTAACAATCAATAAACAATAGTGGCGGAATATACTAAACCGCATACGCCACCATCGTTTATTTTTAACGTTAGTGGCAAGGCTACATTTATCGCTTCGTATAAGCATTTGTGCTATCGTTCCGTTTTTCTTTTTAAAAGTTTTGCCATCGCTCAAAAAAAATAAACGCTAAGTCAGTGCATTTCATCAAACATTTCTTTCTCATCATCACTCAACTCGTCATACGTTGGTGCGACGTATCCACGTAACATTTCCTCCTCAGAAATATCACTCCAATCAACGTGTAATTGATGTGCGACGATAATAGATGCAACAGGAGTGAGGTGCGACATTGCTTTTGTATTCGCTTTTGTTTTTCTAAGGCATAAATCGTGAATTTTGCCGACCAGTTGCCCATAAGTAACGCCAAGAACATTCGCCATTCTTTTATAAGGCATTGTAAGGTAATGCGCCCTAATAAACTCTTTTTCTTTTTCTGTCCAGAATTTCATGTTGCGTTGAATTAAAACGGTAAATCACCATCTGACAATGCTACAAATTCGTTGTTATCCTTACTCTTACCAAACACCTTGCAACGTGTTGTAACTGAGTTGACACGCCCAACCTTGTTGTTCTCAAATGGAATGTTTTTGTGCTTGCAGTACTCAATTAATGCATCAGACATATTTTGAGGTGATTTACGAAAACGATCGTTGATGCCATTGTCATTCAAGAATTGATGATATTGCTCGTTAAATTCTGACACTGGGATTGAACCCTTGAATTGCCATTGTTCGATGTGTTCATCAATGAATTGATAGGTCGTTTGACCGAAATTCAATGCAAATTGCTTCAACCAACCTGTATAACTCAAGTCCGTTGATACTAATTTTGGTGATTTCAAATATTTTTGCACACAATCAATCATATAAGCGTAGTAGCCATACCAGTCATCATCATTCCAATCTTGTGGAAATAAAGTGTTGTTATAATGCGCATCAACACCACCTGCAAGTGTAAAAAAATTTGTGAACTCAATAATCATTGTACGACGTTTCAATCCACCGTCCGATATATCAATTGAATAATTTGTTGATAGTAGTAACTTTGGTAACTTCTCAGCAGACACGCTTTCCTCATCTCTGTATAATTTCTTAATCAATGCGCTGTTTGATGAAATGTTTTTTAGAAACAAGAAATCAAAATTTCGTGGCAAATCTGAAATTGAAAAAAGTCGCTCACCTTGCCATGACTGGAAAAACTCGCTTGTGAATTTTACTTGTGATCCGCTCACGTCTTTATGTGTAGTGAAATTACCTAACAAATTAGTGAAGATATTTTTACCAGCACCACCACCGTCTTTTGGATTTTCAACTGATTCAGTTAGCAAAACAAAGTAAGGTGTTTCAGTACTTTTATATCTGTGCATTAAGTAGCCGATATACGAATCCAAATTGTCATTCTTTACAATGGCTTTTGAAAGAAAATCTAAAAATAAACCACCAGGACGTTTATCTAAATCAATTTCATGATTCAAAATTTCATCATGGTAGTAATATTTATCTATTTTTTCGTATGGTATCAATTCACGATTACTTGGTGTAATTTTCAAGACACCGTTAAAAAAACATTTATAAGCCACGCAACGTGTGTCTGCTAGTAACTCATTTTCATTAATCACGTCTAATCTGCTAATAAGGTATTTGCACGATTTTTGAATGTAATCTTCAAATTTGTCATTAATGGCATTAAATACAGTTTCGTCTTCTTCTTTGATGTAATTTTTAAGCTCACAAATAAAATCACGTTGCGTGATTTTGTGTATTTGAAAATCATCAACTCGGATCAAATCACTATTTATAAGACGAAAGCCTAAACAATTGGCGACGGATAAAATTAATTGTCTATTAATTTTATACTCATGCTCACCTTTCTCGGTCGTTTTTTCATCCCAAAAAACGCCGTGAGGGTATTTTAACTCGTAATTGTTTTTTTGTTCTTCATACAACTCTTTTGCTTCTTCTGAAATATTGCTCGGAAGTGTTTTTTTTGATACAACGGCTTGATGTATTAACTTCGTTTCAAACGTTTTTGTGTAATAGCCGTAACCATTTTCAACAAGCCATTTAAAACATTCTTTAGTGTCGCCATTAAATTCAATATCACACAAAATCGAAGCGGGTGAGTAACATTTATCTTCAAGTTGCGATGAGGTGGTGAAAATTCTGTAAAATCGTTCAGACTTTACAAACGATGCAGAATTGCCTTCTTTTTTTCCAGGTTTGCGAAAATAAATGTATTCGTTATTTTCCCTGTATCTTTGCCATCCGTGCTTATCAAGTATCTTCTCTGCATCGTCTGAACTGTTGTAGTCTTCCCATGGATTAACAGAGTAATTTCGTGATGCTGTTGTATTTACTTTCAAGATTTTCGGAGGTTGCACAACCTCGTTGTACAATTTTGCAAGGTTTACCATCAATTGACGTTCGTAGAATGTAATCGTTGGCACGTCGTTTTCTTGAATGAATGAATAACCATCTGTTGGTGGTATAACGAACTTCCCTTTTTCGCCTTTTAATTCAATAAAACAATATTTTTTTAAATCAGGGCGCTTCGCCAGCTCCTCATCCGTTGCATGTCTAAATGACAAGTTTTGATTGTTTGATGCTTCTGCATCGGATAGTTTGTAAGGTAAGTGGACTCCGTTGTTTTTGCTTTTTTCTATGCGTAATTTTGCGTATAATTCTGGATAAGTTTCTTTTAATTCCAATAAGAATTTGTGCGCAATTCCAGGATAATGCTTATCGTCAACATCAAGGCATTCTAAGTTACCACTAACGGCACCACCAATGATTGCAATACCAACATCAACACGTGCATTGTTGATGATATTGAAAAATTCCTGTTCAGTGATAATTTCATTTTGATACTTCGTCCATTTTGGAATTGGCGACTTTTCAGGCATTGCACCCTCTTGCACCATTCGTACAGGCACAATTGATACACCCTGAGTTATCAATTTTTTAGCTTCCTTAAAAATACTGAGTAAATTCGTTTTATTCATGTTTTTTTGTTTTTTACAAACTTAATATTTTTTGGTTAACAATGCTTTCATTCAGGATTTTTTCTGATAATTTTTTATGAAAATCATTGAATTTCTTGCCGTTCAAATCACACCATTTTGACACCTCGTGTTGGTAAACATTAAAGAGGACATCAAACTTACTATTTTTTTCTGTAATTTTTTCAATTTTCAATTGTTTTATCATTTCGTCCTTAATCATGTGAATACCTGCATATTCTTTCCACCCTCTATTTTCAACGAATTTAGTTATTTTATGAACATTTATTTTTTGCGAAAAATTATCTGCCACCAATTGCAATTCTATTTCTTCTGTATTTTCTTCAATTTCTTTAATAAATTGATAACCACACTCTTGGCATTGCATCGTGTTAATTGACATAATGTAGTAGCATTTCGGGCAATCCTTAACTGGTGCAACGCCTAAACTTTCAGCATCTTGAAATTCTGCGTGTTTAAAAATAGCTTCCCAATTGTGGTCAAATGACCAGTCACCCAACCGTTGTACATTTCCACCCAAATCAATAATGTTAAAAAATGGTTTACCAGCATACACACGTGAACCACGTCCTGTACATTGCAACCATAATGCTAGCGATGTGGTTGGGCGGTTCATTATCACTGTTATAATTGATGGCTCGTCGAATCCAGCAGTCAACACACCAACGTTTTGCAAGATAGCATTGGGGGTGTTTACGAACCATTTTAGGATATTTTCACGCTCATTTTCATTGGTTGCACCGTCGAGGTGTTTTGAATTGTATCCTAAATTACAAAATGCAGCATTAACTAGCTCTGAATGTTCAACGGATGCGTTGAAGATGATTGTTTTCTTACATTTACTGATTTGCTCATAAACATTAACAACGTTTTGAATGTGTTTTGATTTTGAATACTCATTGAAAATTGCGCCTGTGTTGTAATCACCGCCTGTTTTATTTATTTGTGAATAATTTACGTCCGTTTTAATCGAATACGTCTTATTAGGTGATAACGTTTTTTTTTCAATCAATTCTTGAATGGTAATCGATGTTACTATATCATCGTAAATTAACCTCATCGGATGTTTTTTACTTATGCGTGTTGGCGTGGCTGTCAATCCAACGGTGTAAGTGTTTGGAAAATATTCAAAAATTTTGTCAAACGTTCCATTGTGACACTCGTCAATGATAATCATTGATGTTTTATCGAAAAAGTTAGCGTTGTTTTTTAACCTCCTAACCGCCGTTTCAATCATTGCTACATGCACGTTCAAATCCCAACGCAGTAATTTTGTGGTTCTATCAACAATACCAACTTCAATGCTGTATTGATTCTCAAACGTGCGCTTGAATTGTGACAGCAACTCGACACGATGTACGAAAAAAATAATGTTTTTTTGTGGATTTTTTACAAAAACACGATGAATCAATTCGGATGCTGTAATCGTTTTACCACCACCAGTTGCAAGTTGAAAAACAACACGTTTGCTTCCATCTTTGAATTTTTGAAGCACGGATGAAATACCGTGCTCTTGATAATCGTATAGCTGTTTTTTCATTTTAAAAGTTTACACTTAAAAATCAACAAGCAAAGCATGTCGTAATTCTCACGATACATCGGATGACTTTCGTCAAAATGAACAACAAAAACATTGTATGGCGCACGTTTTGATATACCAATAATAGTTGACCTCTTAACACCGCACATACGCATGTATAGTATCATTTGGCGAAAATAACCAAACTCAGCACACAACGCTTCAAATTGACGTTGCGATGTTGCTATTGTTGTTTTTAAGTCAATGACAACACCAATTAAAAATAAATCTAATTTCGCTTTCATTGGTACATAAATTTTTCCATCTAACGTAAAATTATCATTGTAAATTTCTCGCTGGTATATCGGATTTAAAAGCAATATTTGTTTATAAAACGTATTGTTTGATAGGGATTTATACATGCGTTCGCTCCGCTCCAATTCTTCATTTGTGAAAGAATAAGGCGTTGTGATTAATCGCTTGTTCAATCTATCAATTTTTGATGACTCTGTAGCCACGAAATCAAACAACGTGCCGAGTCTATACGCCTCGGTTGGCTCAACGTCCGACCATTTGGGTAGCAGTCCGACCTCCTGACCGAACTGCGTTAACTTTGAATTTGATAAATTTGGATTTAAAAAATAATTCATCTTTATTTCGTTCTTCTATTTTTTATTTCCTCCTCATACTTCACACCCTCTATAACTTCGCCTTTGTTGAGGTGTGAATCACAAAATGTTCTTACAAATGAGAATTTTTTGTTTATTGTCTCAAAATCTACATTCAAATAAGCATATTGAATGTAGTATTGTATCATTTTCAACAACTCAGCGTGGTTTTGTGGGTAATACTTCAACTTCACCGATGCGCCATTTGATAACTCAATAGATGGTTCGGCTGTTGCAACATCCATAATTGCTTCAATTTTCTTTTCCTGCGATTCGTTTTGCAGCACTTCATCCGACTTAGATTTCAAAGCAATAGCTTCTTCTTGTTGTTTTTTTGCAAGCAATTCTTGCTCCTGCTTCTTCACTTCATCAGTTGCCGTTTTCAATTGCTCAAGCCTTGTTGGCACGAATTGAACCAAAGTATTGATTTCTGAAAACAAATCTACTGCTAACTTATCAAACAGTGGTTTAATTTCATCGGTCAACACTCGTGTGTGAACTTGCTTCAATTCGTCAATCGACACATCAAATTTAAACATATTTTGTTTTAAATCTTCACGGATTTTTTCTTTGTAAAAATCAACATTCAAACTACCTGTTTTGTTTTGAAAATCAACAACCTCATCAGTATTCATCGCATAAAATTCACGCTCAAATTCGTTTTTAGACAAAATGAAATAGTTGTTAATGAAATCAATGTAGTGCTTCTTAACTTGCATTTCAAAATCAATAAACATGTTTTTTTGCGCCATTTCAGCTTCTTTTTTCGCATCATGTTCACGCTTGCGACGTAATTTCTCAGCGTTCCAATCAGATTGAAATGTTATTGACTTGATTAAATTTTCAATATATTTTTCTTCTGTTGTAAACATTGTTTTCAACGCATCCAACTTGCGTGTTCCGTCAAGTCGCTTATATTTTAACGGCTTAAATGATGCGTCGATTTTGTTCAACAAATCATTAACGCCCTGTTCTATCTTATCACCTGATTGAAAATCAAGCGATTTTACGTCTGTTGGAATTTTTTGTTTTGCGTTTTCAATCGCTACTTTTACTCTTTCTTTTAACGCAACCAACTCTGTGGCAACGTTGGATAATGATACTATCTGCTCGTTATCTATTTTGATAATATTTGACATATCTATTGTTTTTTAAAAATTAAAACTAAATTCATCCGATGGTTGTGCTTCAACTTGCTCAACAACTTCAACCTCATCCGTTGTTTTTTGTGTTGTTTCAAAATCCAAATCGACATCATCGTCAACAAACGACTTCATTACCTCCATTTGTTTTGGTAAGCCAATTTTGCGAATTTTTGAAATAGCACGCTTCAACACCTTTGTTTGCAAAAATGTAATATCGTTGTACATTTCCTTGCTCTGAGCTAAATTAAACGATTTATCCATTTTATTCTTGTCTGTAAATGACAATTCACGTGTGCCGTCAGGATAAACAATATAGCAATAACCAACTTTAAAATCGCTGTATTTGAAATCACCAACATCGGAGAATGAAATTGTGTGATGTGCAATTAAACGACCCCCATCGTCTGTTTTGATTGCAAAATCAACCTCATCTTTACGTATAATTACTGGTTCTGTGATGTGTGAAATAGCTCCTGATTGTTGCGCTAAAATCATCTTGCCATACACAGTGATTTCGTAGCCCATTGCCGTGCCAGTGCCTTTTAATCTACTCATGTAAACTAAACCACTCGACTGACTAAACGATAAACCTTGTTGCAATATCTCAAGAAAAATATTAGTGCCTTGCAAAACTGTCAATGTTGGTTTTGTTTTTTGATCGGTGTAATACGTTTTTGAACGTTCTTTAAAGTTTTCAAGCTCCATTAAAAAAATGTTTTCTGCTTGCTCTGCACCTACTTTAAATGCTCGCTCAATGATGGCGATGTAGATGTTTTTCTTTGAGTTGATCGTATCAACTACTTCTGTTAATTGAAATGACATGTTTTCTTGTTTTAAAAATTAATAATTAAAATGGCAGGTCATCATCTGATTTTTGTGTCGGTGTTGTTGCCGGTGCCGTTGGTTGCGAATCCTTAACTGTACCGATGTAAGCCTTTTCGTTTGTGTTTTTATCCCAAACTGACAACGAGCCGATGTTGCCGTATTGGTCTTCTTTGTCGTTAATCCACAATGAAAAATTAATGTACGTTTTGCCATTCTTCTCGGACTTTGAAATTGAACCGTGTCCTGCACGTGCTAATTCACCCAACGTTGTCAAATCAATTGACCCTTTTACTAATTTACCCATGATATACTGTTTTTTAATTGTTACTAATTTTTACGTCGAATTCCCACCCAAACACCTCATTTAATTTGGAAATAAAATCAATAGTTACTTGTTTTTTTCCTGCTTCAAAGAGGTACATCACATTGTACGTGATGCCTAACTTGATGCTCACCTCCATTTGAGACATTCCCGCCTGTTTTCTCTGATCAATAGCTTGATTGATGATTTGTTGTTCTACTTTTTTCATGTTTTTATTTTTTTAGTTATGGTACAAATATAAGTATAAAATATTAATACATAAGAAAAATATTGTTAAAATATGTTAAATTTTATATTTTAACCATAAAAGTGTTACATAAAATTGGTAAATGTTACATAAAAAAAGTTATTGTTACAAGAATGTTACAAAAAATGAGTACTTTTTTGTAACGCTTAAAACTCTGTTTTTCAATACTTTATATCTTATTTTACTAAATGTTACATAAAATTAAGATAAAAATACGTATAACGTAATTTATTTATTCATCATGAAACACGATTTGTATAAATCGTTCATCATGTAAATTAATTTATAATTAATAAAAAAAGTTTAAAACCACCTTTTTTTTGTAACACAACTAAAAATGACGTATAATGTGTTGATAATCAACAATTTACAGTGTTACAAAAACTTGTAACATTTTGTAACATTTTGTAACAACGTTGATTCTCAAGCAGTTACGATGTAACAGTTTTTATTTTAAATAACAATTCAATTTTTTTATTACTTTTGCTTGTATGAAAATGAGTGAAGCAAAATTACAAGCCGAGTTTTTTAAGTTGGTAAACAATGATCCGTTTTTTCGTTATTGCATCTGGTCCACACCTAACGATGCTTTCCTGGGCAATGATCCAAAACAACGTGCTATACAGGCAAATAAGTTGAAAGCAACAGGGCTTTTAAAAGGCGTATGGGATTTGACTATTCAAAAAAATAGTAAATTATTTTTCATTGAATCAAAGATTGGCACTAATGTATTAACTGCCGAACAAAAACACTTCCGTGATGTGAGAATTGAAAATGGCGTGCCTGAAGACCATTTTTTTATCTACAAAACAATTGATGAGGGTATTGAAGTGCTGAAAAAAATTAAAGAAATTTGTTTGACTAATTAATTTAATTTATATTTGTGAATTATGAAGTATAGAATCGACATTCCATTTTGGCTAACAATAGCATTTATTATCATTTGCTTATTTGGCATAATCGACGTGCCGTGGTATGTTAGCGTGTTACCTTTTATCGTTTTGTTTATTTACCGCTTAATTCAAGTGATTAGGCTTAATAAAAAAATTGCAGATGAAATCGAAAGGTTTGGGCGATACGATTGAATGGGTAATTGAAACGACTGGTTTATCACACTTCAAGCCAAAGAACTGTAATTGTGATAAACGGAAAGAAATGTTAAATAAAATTGTTCCTTATGGAAATACAAAAAAAGAAAATAACGGAACTGAAGCCAGCCCTAATTTAAATATAAAACGGAATGGGAAATATTGTAAAAACGAATTTATTGACTAATGGCACGATACTGTAAAAACAAAATATTTGAACAAGCTAAGAAATTAGCAAACGAAAAAAAATTGCTATTCGTGCAGGATATTATCGATTTTTTACCGTTATCGAAACCGACTTTTTATGACTACTTTCCTGTTGGTTCTAACGAATTTAACGAGCTAAACAAGATTTTAGACGAAAACAAAATTGCTATAAAAGCATCACTCAGGGCAAAGTGGTATCAATCTGACAACGCAACACTTCAAATGGCGTTGTACAAGTTAACTAGCAATGCTGAGGAACACAAGAAACTGCAACAGAACTACATAGACCACACAAGCAAGGACGATAAAATCGATTCAAATAAAATCGAAATAGTGTTTACTTCCAATACCAATGAAGATTGAAATCAGTGATAAATACAAGCAGTTGTTTGACATTCTCAACGAGCGCAACACGTCGCCAATTGACACTATTATTGTAACTGGTGGACGTGGTTCGGGAAAGTCCTTTGTTGTATCGTTGTTTACGATTTTAGGGTGTGTTAACTTAGATTGGAAAACAATTTATACACGTTTTACGGATAAGTCAATAGGTGATTCAATTCGTGAGGAGGTATCTGAAAAAATCGAGATACTAAACCTTGAAACAAAATTAACAGAACATAATAGGAAAATCGTTGATAAGAATAGCAATGTAAAGATTGCATTCAAAGGTTTAAGGACTGGTTCAAAAAATCAAAAGGCAAATCTAAAGTCAATAAAAGGGTTTAACGTTTGGGTGCTTGATGAGTCGGAGGAATGCCCCGATTTTGAGACATTTCAGCGCATTTACTTGTCAATTCGTAGTGTTGACAAGCAAAACTTATCAATATTGGTTTTAAATCCAGCTTATAAACTACACTGGATATATCAGCACTTTTTTTTAAAGAATGGCGTGCAGGGAGGTTTTAACGGTGTTAAAGATAACGTAATGTATCTTCACACGTCGTTTTTGGATATGCCTAAAGGTTCATTGCCTGAGAACATTTTAAAGGAGTACGCCCGAATGCGTGAAGATAACCCAGAAATGTATCGCAACATAGTTGAGGGTGGTTGGATTGATGACCCTGAAGGCGTCTTGATACCGTTCAGGGATGTTAGGCTTATACCAATGGATTATTTTTACTCAGGCTTCATTCGCAACGTTTGTTTCATTGACCCAGCCGAGCGCAATGGCGACATGATGAGTGCTATATTTTGCAGGTTATCATACAACGATACCGATAAATTCAAATGCCATGTTTATGACATTATCCACTCTAATAGCGGGTTTGAGGTGTTGAGTGCGATTATAAATCAAAAAGCAATTGTCACGGGTGTTGATGAGGTGATATTCGAGAAAAACGGCGTAGGTTTGGCAACAGGTGTGATGTTGAAGTCGTTGAATAGTGATAACAAATATAAATTAACGCCCTACCACTCGACTGAAAACAAGGAAGCAAAAATACTAGCTAATTACGAGTTTGTGAAGCGACACTTTGCGTTCAATGCTGAGTACAACGAAAGCAAACAATACAACTTATTCTTGAATCATTTAACTACCTATTCGACCGAAATTAATGAGCCACACACCAAGGATGCTATGGATGTTTGCTGTTCTGCTTCTAAGATTTTAAAAATAATTTACAAAAAATTGTTGTAAATCAAAAAAAAACATTAATATTGCATTTGTAACCTAACCTTAACCTAACCAATGGGTATATTAGATTCGCTGTTCAATAGAAAAAATTTGAAAGCCGAGAAAATGAACGGCACATACTTCTACTACTATAATCTATTCACAAATAAGGTTACTGAATTTAGCAATTCAAATGCTTATATACTTTCAAAAACGGTTGCGGAAATCTACAATCCTATTGACTTGATTGCGGATAGGACTAGCAATATCAAGTACCGATTAATCAACAAGAAAACATCCGAGGAGGTCGAAATGCCGTTGCGTATGAAGATGCTAATGGATAAACCAAACGCCTATCAAACATTTTCGCAATTGGTTTACGATGTAATGTTTATCAAGTTGGCGCAAGGTGGTGTGAATGTTTATCGCAATACTGGCGATAAACCTCGTAAAACAGTTGAGTACATCAATTCATTATGGGCGTTGCAACCTGATGTTACAAGTATTAAATTAAAGGATAGCATCACCACAAATCCGTTCGACATTACAGACTTAACCGATGTTGTTGATTCATTAACAACGGTGTTGCTAAACAAAATCAAGATACCGTTTGAGTACATCGTGCCAATAGTCGACAATGGAATTAATCCAGTTGATTTTGAGTACATTTCACCAATGAATGCGTGTGAAAGGTCAATCAACAACTTATTGCAAGTCTATCAAGCTCGATTTAATCAATACAAGAATAATGGTTCAGCTGGTATTTTATCAAGAAAGGTAAAATCTGAGGGTGAAATGGCACAGTTCGACCCTGTTACTCGTCAAGATATGATTGACGAATTAAATAAGTCGGATGGCGTTGTTGATGGCAAGAACTTTATCGGTGTGTCCGCTATTCCAATGGAGTTTATTAAAACGTTGGGAACAATCAGCGAATTGATGCCATTTGAGGAAACCAAAGATGACCAACTGAAAATTGCAGGTATCTACAACATATCGAAACATTTACTACCTATGGGCGAATCAACGACGTTCTCAAACCAGCAGGATGCAGAGCGGTTCTTTTGGCAAAACACGGTGAAAACAGAGGCGTACGAAATGGCTAACATTTTGAACAAGCTGTTTTTCGTTGACACAACTAAATTGACACTTGAGCCTGTTTTTGATGGTATTGAGGTTTTGCAAGAAGACAGAGTGAAGTCGTTGGAGGCAGATATTAAGGAGGTAGAACTATTGGCGAAGTTAAGAGAATTAGGTATAAACAACAAGGAATTGGAAGATAAATGGAACAGTTAACAGCAAGAATAAATGAATTGAAGGCGATAAAGACGGATAATTATCGCTCGTTACCCATTGAAAACAAGCGTTCGATTTACGATGCTGAGAAACGTGAAGTAAAAGGATATGCTATTGTGTGGGATTCGAAGAATAGCTACAATGAATCTGTACGCAAGGGGGCAACGCAAAACAGCTTAAATGCACGTGGCGTTGGCTCTGACAAAAATCCAATCTTGCTCCTTTGGCAACATAAATCGGACAAGCCAATTGGTAGAATGGTTGAGTTGTACGAGGATGAATACGGTTTGTTTTTTCGTGCAGAATTGTACGATACTAAGTTTGTGAACGATGAGGTTATACCACTACTAAACGAGGGTATTAGACAGCTATCTTATGGTTTTAATTACATTTGGGATAAAGTCGAATATGACGAGGTCGAGGACACTTTCATTTTAAGCGAAATTCGATTAATGGAAATTAGCATTGTAACATTTTCATCAGACGAAAATGCACAACTTCGCAATTTTGCCGATTATCAAAAAGACACTTTTTTCCAATCGTTAGACCTTAGAACGTTGGAAAATATAAAGAAATTAGTTGACTCAGAAATCGAGAGCCGTGACGAACACTCTACGAAAATTGATGAGCCTAATATAGATGATAACAAATCAAATGTTAAACTATTTTAAAACAAAATGGAAAAGTTAAATTTAAGAGATGCACTAGAAAAAAACGGTGCTAAACTTGATGAAACGCAGATTGCGTTTGTCAATGGCTTAAGCGAAGCAATTCGCCAAGCGTTGGACTCGAACACAGCGACTATTTCGCAAACAATCGAGCAAAAGATGACCGAAGTAAAAGCGACGTTACCTGAGGATGTTGCCGAAGAAATTCGTTCATTGGGTGAAAAAATGAAGAAAATCGAAGAGCGTTCACCTGTAACCAAGTTGAATGAATCGCAAAAGCGTTCATTGAAAGCTAAGGTTAAGGAACATCACCAAGACATCGTTGATGCAATCCGTGGTCGTAAAAACTTCGATTTAGGTGAGTTGGTAATTGATGCTGTCCGTGCAGCTGCACCACACTACAATGACAATGGAACTGTATCGTTGGGTTCAGGAGTATATTTACCAACGGTTGAAAACTTCAAGGAAAGCGATATCATCGCAACGATTCGTTACCCTAAAAACTTCATTTTCGATGTCGTTCGTAACAGCCAAGTTGCGAAAGTGCCTAAGGTGTTGAACAAAAAAGAACAGACGGCGAAAGAGGGTGACGTTGCAATCGTGGCAGAGCATGGCACTAAACCGTTGGTTCAATACAAGTGGGTAATCAACGCAATCAATCGTAACAAAATCGCTGGTCGCATCGAGTGGTCTGAAGAGTTTGAAATCGATAATGAGCGTTTGTTTCAAATGATTGTTCAAATGATTGAGAACGACGTTATCCGTGAGTGGAACGAAGTGACATTGGCTGCAATCATTGCAAACGCAACGGCATACACTTCACCAACAGCTTACACTGGTCAAGTGAACGGCGCGAACGCTGACGACGTTGCAGTAGTGTTGACGACGTTAATCAACAGCAATGAGTACAACGCTGACACATTGGTGATGAACCCGATTGACGTGTCTAAGCTATTGTTGTTGAAGGATACAATTGGACAAAAATTGGAAACATTGTTATTGTCAAGTGGTAATACATTAGGATTGAAGTTGATTGCATCAAACAAGGTTGCAGTTGGTAACATGTTGGTATTGGATAGCACAACTTATCGTGAGCAACACACTGGTGTTTCGTTACGAGTTGGTCAATATGCAAATCAATTAATCACAAACGAGTGGACGTTGATTGCTGAGATGTACACATTGTTGGAAACGGCAGCACTTGACAAACCTGCAACACGTTATGGTGCAATTGCAACTATTGCAGCTGACATCGAAACTCCGTGATAATTATTAATTTTTAAAAGCATAAACATTATGGCAACAAAAATAGTGTCAAAAGTAAAGGCAGAGGATGCGGTGCAATACGTATCAACATCAAGAAAAAGCGATTACAAAGCAATCAAATTAAAGAAAGACAGCAAGATTTACGTTGAGCACGTATCCTTGGCTGACTCTTTAATCAAAAAGGGTGTAGCGACTGAGGCAAAGGATGTTGATTTTGAAGTAACACCACCGCATATCAAGTTTGTTTCAGAGGTATAACAACAAGTGAGTAAATAAAATGGCAGTAGTAACTAAATATGACTTCATTGGTGAGTTTGGAATTACTCAAGGTAAGCCAATTGTAAGTGTATCAGGTGGGGTGGGAACGGATGATTTAATTGGTTTCATCGATAGAGAAGAAAAGAAAATCCTCATTGATTTGATGGGTTATGACATGGCGATTGATTTTATCAGTAATTATGGTTCCGACCCCGACTACGCTATTTTGTTTTCAACACTGACCTATAACGGAAGAATTTCGTTGGGTATCAAGGAAATGTTAAAAGGTTTCATTTATTACGAGTATCACAAATCGGGCATTAAGAACGTGTATCAAGGGCAGGTAGTACCAAAGAATGAAACGAGCAGAAATGCAAACGACACGTTAAATAATAGCGTGTTATACAACGATGCGGTAGATGCTTATAACGTGATTTCCAATTACATTGCTACCAACACGGCGACGTATGATTCGTATAAATCTTTTAATCCAACCCGTAGGAAAATAGTATTGTAAAATGAGTGAATTTTTGTCAGATATCATTGAGGATGTAGTCATCAACTTGGATCGTGATTTAACGGTAACAAGTAGCGACCCAGTCACGCTCTATGTTGAGTGTTTGAAATGGATTGAGCTGTTCGACTACATTGAGGTGATTAGACTTGATGACACGGTATATACTATTCGAGTGATTGAAATTGACCGTGAACACAATAAAATATCAGTTGCTGAACCATTGGGGGCGTTTGCTGGCATTCGAGTTCCACAGGTGTATTATCTTGCAGGCACACGATACGCAACCAACCGTGAGTGGATAGATGCATCGGATAACGATGCGGACAAGTTGCCGTTGGTTTGGAACTGTTTTAATCCATTCCCAACCGAAGTAGTTGAGGATGAGGATTCGGATAAGCCTTACCAATCAACGTGGCAAAATGTTAGCTTGTTTTTGTTGGATAATTACGAGCCCCTTAATTGGGTGACACGTGATAATATTTATTACAAGTTAATACCATTAAGAGCGTTGGCGGATGGAATTAAGCAGTCAATTATTGACCTATCATGTAGCTTGGAAGTAGCTGGTGCGGTAACATTAAAGCATTTTCCAGTGTTTGGAACGGAAACTCAAAACGGTGCTGAACGTCGCATAATTGATTCCGATTTAACAGCCGTTGGAATGACCTTTGATTTAAGAGTAAAAAGTAAAGAAAATTGTTAATTTAAAAAAAAAGAAAAATATGTCAAATTGTATAACATGTGCAGGTTACTTGAAGAACACAGGAGTGCCTGCTGGAGTAAAGCCATTTGGGCGCATTGTTGGTATGTATTTAGTGCCAATCAACGCTGACGATGGTTCAGTAAATTCATTGGACGTGAGTGCGTTTGGTACAGCATTGGACACGGCTTTATTAGGTCGCATCAACAATGCGGATGCATCAAAACGCTTTTACCCATTGTTGGATTTAAAAAACGTCGAAGCACCACAAGAGGATGCAACATTTGAGGAGGATTCTGCTGGAACACGTGTAAAAGTTCGTGATGGTCGTCAATCAATGACTTATGAATTTTGGGGGCAAAGTCGCCAATTTTTCAAACAAATCGTTGGTATGTGCGTGCCATTTGGTGTGATTTTAATTGATGAGTGTGGCAACTTGTTGGGCGAGTACGACGAAGTTGGTGAGAAGTTATACCCACGTGAGGTGAACTACGCTAGCTACGATGCTAAGTATTTGAACACCACTGCAGATGCGACTTCAAAAATTCCTGTAACGTTTGATTTTGCGTTATTCACTTCGGAAGCGGATCAAGTGATGTTGAGCATTTCTCAATTCAGTGCTGTTACACCTTTGAAATTGAAAGGGATGTTGGATTTAGTATTCACAATCACACCAGTGGCAACTGGCTCGATTACAGCACAAATCGACTTTATTTATGGAACAGTTGGCGCAAAAATCCCGTGGAAAGGTGCTACAATCTCAGCGTTAACCGTTGTAAATGAAACAACCGTATCATCTGCATCACCAACGGCAGTAACACATAATGGTGATGGTAACTACACCATTACTTATTCAGGTTCATCTGCTGGTAACAAGTTGCATTTGGAAGCGTTCAAGGCTGCGACCGCTAACAATGAGAACGGGGTTGAGGGCTACTCGGCACAATGGACTGAGTTGTAATGGAGTACATTAGAATTAAGAGCCTTGGAAAGACACATGAGATAAGCGTTGATTACTTGCGTGACAAACCACTTGATGAGGTGTTAGAGCACCTTGCAGTCATACCAAGTGATGTTGTAAAAAAAGCGCATGAATTGGTCAACGGTGTGTTGCCAAAGGAAAAGAAAAAGTCTAAATCCTAACCAATATAAAGGCTCGTAATGATAAAATGTTGCGAGCCTTTTTTGTACAACTATGAAAAAATTGATTGACTTGTTGGAGTTGGCTACAAATATTGATAGCCGTGATGCGTGGATGTTTGCGTGGTCGGATGCGGATTTTCGTGATATGGTTTTGGATATTGTGCGTAAAAGGTTATTAGCCGAGGGAACGGACAAGGATGGCGATGTTATCGGTTATTACTCACCCGTTACCGAAATGATTAATCCATCAAAAAAAACAGGCACGCCTTACACGTTAAATGACACTGGCGAATTTTTTCATAGTTTGTTTATCGAGTACAACCAAAACGAAGTGATAACGGATGGTAATGGTGATAAGGGTGACGATAATTTGTTTGAAAAATACGGAAGTGGAATAATTGGTTTAACTACCGATAATTTAGCTGTGGTAAAAGAAATGGTTAAGGATAAATATATTAATTACTTTAATGAAAAGATACGAGGAGCTGTTTGACATTCCCTTACTTAATTGGGAAAAGTGCCTAGAGGGGCGCTATGAATTTATGCGCATTGAGCGCACCAACGTGTTTGATGAAAATGATATTGTGGCATTTTACAACCTATTTGATAAGTACATTGAACGCAAAGGGTTGTCAGAAGAATACTTGCAATACATCGAAAAGCAACGTGACTATCTGAAAATTGTCATTGAATACTTGCGAACAGGTGATGAAAACTTACTCAATCAAATTGCTATAATGCAGATTGATTTGAATGTTTTAAATCCAACAAAAAACAAAGGCGTGTCCATTGGCGAAACATTGACCATTCTATCAAAATGGATGGGGGCTTGGATTGATAAGAAGAAAGTAACGGTTGAGGATTACATTAACTTGTGTAGTCAGTATGAAGAATATGTAAAGGAGCAAAACAATGGCGGAAAGAATTAAGAGAACAGATATATCAGAGGATGATGTATTTGGTGGCATAAAAAAAAGTGCAAAGGAGGCGTTAAATGAATTGCAACTATTTGACAAGACCGTTAAGAGCATTGCAGATACGTTTGAGAACACGTTGAACAAATCGACGAAAATTAACGTTGAGAACATTGAGAAGTTAAACAAGGCTGTTAAAGAATCGGTTGTTGTTACCAAAGAAAAAGAGAAAGCAGACCAACAACGAGTTGCGATTGAAAAAGACTACAATAAATTACTAGCTGAGGAAGCTCGTTTAATGGCACGCAATACAAATGAATACAAGGAGCAGGCGGTTGCGAACGCTAAAGTAAAAGAACAACAACGTGAGGAGCTTTCAGTATTGAAATCAAAAGGCAACGCGTACAAAGAATTGAGCGTTAAGACACGTCAATTAAAAAACGAATCAAAGCAATTGGGCGCTGAACTATTGGTGTTAAAATCTTCCGGTAAGGCATCACGTGAGGAAATTGCTAAGTTGGAAGCGCAATACAGACAAGTAACTGCACAGGCACAACGATACGATGCGCAATTAAAGGAGTTAGATAGAACGACTGGCGACAATTTTAGAAACGTCGGTAATTACGGGCAAGCAATCGGCAACTTAAAACAAAAGATACTAGGTTACGTTGGCGCATTTGCAGGGTTTCAATTGTTACGAAGTGCAGGCAAAACGGTTGTTGAATTTGATGAGAAGTTAGCGGACATTTCCAAAACAACTGGACTTACAATCGAGCAGGCTAAGAAGTTATCAACTGAATTGTTGAAAATTGACACACGCACGAGTGTAACAGGTTTGCAAGAATTAGCGAGTGCAGCAGGTCGATTAGGCATTGAGGGTGAGCAAAACATTGTCGGTTTTGTCCGTGCAGCCGATATGGCATTTGTTGCCCTAGGTGATGACTTGGAGGGAACGGCAGAAGAAATTGCAACCAACCTCGGTAAAGTTGCTGACCAATTCGGATTGATTGATAAGTATGGTCAAGAGGGAGGTATCACACGTGTTGGTTCGGTGTTCAATGAGTTGGCATCAAGTAGCAAGGCGGATGCAGGAAGTATTCAAGACTTCACAAATCGATTAGCGGGTGTAGGCGCACAAGCAGGTTTGACACTTGCAGAAGTAGCTTCATTAGGTGCAATGTTCGACGATGCTGGACAATCAATTGAGGTAGCATCTACGACGATGAGTACATTGTTGCCTGAATTGGCTAAGGACACGGCAGGATTTGCTAAGGTTGCAGGCGTTACGGAGGATGAATTTAAATCGATGTTAGCGGAAAGTCCAATGAAAGCACTGAAAGCCGTAGCCGAGGGTGCGAAGTCGTCAGAGAAAGGATTGTTAGGCTTAAATGCAACGTTACAAAAGTACGGCATTAGCTCGGCACGTGCCTCATCAATTGTTGGTGTGTTGACTGGAAACATTGACAAGCTGAACAAATTTGAGGAAATCGCGAACAACCAAATAAAAGAAAACACGTCGTTGGCGAATGAAAACCAAACGAAGCAAGCTACACTAGGGGCTACAATTGAGCGACTAAAAAAGTCATGGGATGCGTGGTTAATTTCGATGAGTAATAGCACAAGTGCAACGGCTGGATTAAATAGCATGCTTGGCTTCTTAGCTAACAACCTATCAATTGTATTGACGTGGGTTGGACGTGTTGTGATTGCATTCACATCTTGGAAGCTGGCTATGAAAGCGATGGCGTTTGGTGAGCAAATCAAGAATCTACGTGCGGTCAACAAGGCATTAGCTGAGAATGCAACCGTATCGGATGAGGCTGGTAAATCAGCTAAGGTGTTTGGCAGTGCATTGAAAAGTATTGGATTTGGAATTGCAATTACGTTGTTGTTTGAAATGGCTAAGGCGTTCTACGATGTTGCAAGTGGCGCTAAGGCGGCACGAGTTGAGGCGGCACGATTAGAAAAAACAACGGCAAAGGGCACGGAGTTGGCGCAATCACGTATTGACAACGCTAAACAGGAGTATGAGGAGCGCAATAAGTTATTGAAAATGCAAATCAAAGACCAAACGTTATTGAATAAGAAGTTAGCTGAATCGAAATCAATTTATGAGCAGGAAATGAAGAATCAAATCAAATGGGCAAATCAACGTGGGGCGACCTATAAAAAAGAGTTAGCACAAATAGAAGCATTGGTAAAAGCTAGTAAGGACACTAGTAGAAGTCAAAACGAGCGTACTAAGGCATTACTGGAAGCAAACAAATTAGCTCGTGAACTTGGTGATAAATACGGTATCAAAGGCAACAAGACAAATATTCTTGGAATCAACGTAGGTGGCAACGATGCGTTGAATTTCGAGGGTGCAATGGGGCAGTTAAATGCTAACATTGCAGCGATTAATTCAAGTATCAAACTATACAACTCTGAGCTTGATACAAGTGTTGACGTAACAAGTGATTACAGCGATGAGGTCGATAATTTGAATACCAAAATGGCTAACCTAAACACAACGGCAAAGGATACAACAAATGCGGTTGAGAAACAATTTAAAGCGATTGATGATATTGATGCGTTGCTGGATGGTGGTAAGTCATTGGAGCAAATTGAGGATGAGGAAATCAGCGCAGAGAATGATTTGATACAACGTAGATTGGATAAGCGGTTAACTATCATCAAAAAACAGTTGTTAATGGAGGAAACGACAAAAGAGGATGCAATATTTGCTCAACACGCAATGGAACTTGAAGCGTTGAATGAGCAGAAACGCATACTTGAATTGTATGGACGTGATACGCTTGCAATAGACCAACAGATATTGGATAAACGTCTTGAAATGAAAGAGCTGTACGGTGATAAGGAAGTAGAGGCAACGGAGAAAAACACCGAACATTTAAAAGAAATATATCAATCGGCTTCCAACGTAGTAAGTAGTTTTACTGACTTCTTTCTAACGCAATCCGATAGACGCATTGAAGCATTGCAACGTGAAGTTGAGGCGCAACAGGAGTTGAGAAACAGATTGCAAGGAATGGCAGAGGCAGGAAACATTGATGCGCAACAATCAATCAAGGCAACCATTGAAGCGCAACGAGAAGCTGAAAAAGAGCAAATGAAGATTGAGAAAAAAAAACAACAGATACAATTGATTTCGCAAGGATTGCAATCTTACATTTCGGCACTAGAGAACGGCTCAACACCGACAAAAGCGTTGTTGGAAACAACATTGACAACAGGCGCATTAATGAGTTTCTTGAGTGGATTGAAAGGATTCTATACAGGAACAGACAATGCTCCTGAGGGGTGGGCATGGACACAGGAGAAAGGGGCTGAGATGATTACCGATAAACAAGGTAAAATTAAAACACTTGGAACTGGTGATGGTGCTAAGTTGACGTACTTGCAACGTGGTGATAAGGTTGTCAATGCAAAACAAACAACAGACTATTTGAATGCTTTAACTCAATACAAGGCTACGACGTTAAATAGCGATGTTGTTGGAAATTCGTACGATGTTATGACTATCAATAAGCTAGAACGAATTGAAAAAGCAATCAAAGCGCAACCACACTCAACGACCGATTGGCAAAACATTACGAGCGGTTTAGTTGCTATTACAAGCAGTACAAGCAAGGGTAAAGATAGAATTGTTAACCGACACTACATAAAACGATGATACGATATATTTTAAATGGTGAGGAGTGCAACCCTAATAATAGACAGGAAATAAACTACGTTCTATCATTAGGCAAGAATCAAGACAAACGCACATTGGAACTTGATGTTACTTCGCTGGTGTTTGTTCGTGAAGATTACACACGTGTTCAAACTTGGCGCAACACTTACGGTGATTACATGGGAATGCCACTAGAAATTAACTACTCGGATGGCACGATAATAAAGTACCTACTAGACTTCACCGATTCAATGGTGGTAACTGGACGAAGTATTGAATGCAAATTAAAACGTTTCAGAGGTTGGGATATGTTCTTCAAACGAGCCGAGGGCTTGGCATGGAACAATCCTAACCTGCAATGGATACAAGCCGATTTTCGTCTTATTGATTACATAATCGTGCCAGAGGATTTAGTGTCGAGGTTTATTTCATTACTTATAACGATTTTCTTACTAGCAAAAGAAATTGTTGAAACAACTAATAGGATAATTGACAACATCAAACAAATCATTGATGCATCGACACCTGTTGGTGGTATTCCTGGTCCTAACTATGGCGCTATCGTGTCGGGTGTGTTGAAATTGATTGCAAACCTCGCAATTGCGGTGGCGTTGATGATTGCGTTAATTAAATTGGTTGGCGAATTGATTGAGTTGATTTTCCCGAAAATAAGACAATACAGAGGTATAACCTACAAGCGATTAATTGAGAAAGGTGTCAACTATTTGGGCTACAAATTGAAGTCAAGTGTGTTGGATTCGTTGCCCGATTTAGTGATTTTACCACAACCGATACGCAAGACTAATGCAAAGTGGTTTGTTGAGCTATTCACTCCCAACACACTAGCTTACACGAACGGCTACCCATCGGCTGGTGATACAATACCAACACTTGACACGGCACTAACTGAATTTGAGAAATTAACCAATACAGAGGTGCGTTTGATTGGTGATACAGTTTACATCGAACATCGTGATTTTTTCAAGCAAAACGCAAATACAACCGTTCAATCAACTTTCAATAATCAATCGTTGTTGACAGATGAATATGATATAAATGCAAGCGATCAATACAAACGTTTGGTTGTACAGTATCAAGTTGACCCGATAGACTTAAACACGTACGATGACACGGATGGAAGTGTACAAGAGGTGTCAAGCGAGCTAATTAACAGTTACGGGCACGATTACGAATTATTGGAGGGCTACACCGAATTAAGTTTACCATTTGCACGTGGCACTCGAAAAAGTGGATTAAATTGGTTTGAAAAGGCGGTTAAAAATTTCGCTAAAAACGTTGATAAATTCTGCAACACATCGTTTGTATCCAAAATTGAACAGCGCATTGGAGTGATGCAGATCTCATCACAATACTTCACATCAACGAAATTGCTATACATGGCAGGCACGAAGCTACATCCATCGCAAAATTCATTCATTGGTGCTAACAAGGTAATTGAGTACCATGCTAGCAATAGAATTGAGAATAATCAACGACGAGTTTATAAACAAATGCCAATTGCAATGACTGAGCAAGAAATGTTTTCACTTTTAAATAATAATTTCGTACATTTGACAAATGGTGCAACGGCTGAAATTACATCAATCAAATGGAGCGACGAAGATAATGTTTCAGAAGTTGATTACACCGTTGATGTTGCTGGCGTTAATGTTAAAAGTATTGTGCTATGAGTGAAAGCTTAAACGAATTTTTGTCAATCGAGCTTGCGAAAGTTGCAGGTAGTATCGAAGCCATGGTTAGACGTGGTATCGTTGAAACGGAGAAACTACGTGCCGAAGCCATTAGATGTGGGCAAAATGTTTCTGAAATTGACGAAAAATTAAAGGAGTTGAAAAATAAATTAAAAGAATACGATGGCATTAGAGGTAACAAGTAAATCGTACACCGTACACAATGGCGGTTCAAATTCGTTCTTGCTAGCGAATGCAGGACAATTGGTAGTGGACAAGGTCGTGTTTGTGTGCGATTTTGATTTCACATCCACGTCATCCACACCAGTTATAATTTACGATGCTAATTCATTGCAAGTTGTTGGCACTACGTGGGGTGACCTTGGTTTCGTTGTTGGTGATACTGTTAATTTGAGTTGTACGATGTTGGTTGACGATATTGTAGCAGACACGCAATTCACCATAACACTATCATCGTCACCAATGATAATATCCGATATTAACGGTGATATTATGTCGTTCACGGCTAATATTACTGTGTTACCCGGTAGTGAGTACATGCTTGGTGTGATGTTGCCATTGCAAGGGCGTAATACAGCGATGTCAATCGTTAATACATCACGTTCTGAGCCTCAGCAGGTTGAGATACAACACGCATTAAGACCAAATTCAGCAGGCACTGGGGTTGAGTCGTTAATTGATGGATCTGTATCAAGATTTATATTCGACAACGTCAATTCATTGGGTGTGTCGAGCATCGCAACTGGGTATCAAATTGGAAACAAGTCGGGGGGGGCTTACATCGCATCGCAATTGAAACGATTGTCAGATACTGGAGGTAATAAGACTTATGAAGCTAGATTTGAGTACTTTATGCCCGATATTACAGACAACACACTTGATGAGCCTACGTGGTTTGAGGACGTGGAAGCGATTAAGCCCTCATACTCATTCATTTGTAAATCACAAACAAACAATCCAAACTCAGCATTATCGGGTACATATTCGCCTCAATCAGGGAATGCTGGTTGGTATAACGAAGCTCATAATGGTGGTGTGAATGATTTTACGATTCAGTCGGTATTGTTAACCGTAGGGGGGGCGCCAGTATCGGCAATTGACTATTCGCAACCAACACATGTAAAGGCAACGATTACATCAACTACAAACTTCCAAAATGGAGCTGAGGCGAAGTTTTCATTTTTACCTGCATCGGATGACTTTAAAAACAAGCCTGAAAGCCATCACGAGTTGACTTACACATCTTATTCAAATGTATCAAACGACCATGCGTGGGGTGTGAATGGACGTGAAATGGTATTAGACGGCATGACCGTCGATGTATCTACATCCAACACTATTATTATTGAGTTTAATTTAACTCCAAATGGTGCATTTACCACTTACTTTGAATCGCTAGGGGCTTCGGATAGGTTGATAAGATTATCGGCTTCCGTTCAAAAAACTGGTGCAACAAACAACACGAATAACAACGTATCATTAATTCTTTTTGAGGGCTTGGCTGAGGTTGCTCCGTTGCCCGACACTCCTTTTGATGGCGTGTTGCAAAAAGGGTTTATTTCTCATCAATTCGACTTGACAAGCGTGCCAAGTGTGACTTATGAGGGGTGTACGGAAGATGATATGATTTATGTATCAAAATTATCGTTCTTAAAAAACACTGCGTGGGAACGGTTGAGAATGAACGTAGATATTGTAAGGACTTCGGATGGCGCTAGGTTTACATTGGAGGGACAATCAATCGACTTGCAATCAATTCCAATGGTTGGAGGTGTTATTCAAATCAATAGCACGCAACAATTAAATCAAAAGCTAGACGGAAACGATAGAAACGTCATCAATTTGACACTAGGCACAATTGGTGCGGCACATTACGAGGTTTATTTGAATTGGTCCATGTTAGTCAATTGGCGTTATTGGATTGAGCAATCAAACGCATTTATCGAATTCTATGATTTATCGCTACCACAGAATGGATTAAACGCTGAATGGATGCGATACTTGCGTGGCTCAGGATACACAATTGAAGTGAAGTGCGTATTGGAGTTGGATGGGTTGGGCTACTTCTGGACGTCGCCATTCACGTTGCAAGATTATGACGAATGGGATGGCGTGTCAACGTTTACCTACTTTGATTCGGTGGGTGTTCAAAAACCCTCTTTAGTAAGTGGTGAAGTGATGAAAGTACGATGCGACCATGTGTTGAACAGTGGCATGTGGACAGCAGGTGATGTATGGGGGTGGATAGCAACACGTCCAACTGAAATGGAGCAAAGAAAACAAATGTCAAGTATTTGGAATTGGACGTCACAAAATATGCCGTTACTACCAAAAAATGGCGAAACAAAAGCAACTATTGATGTAGTTACTACCAACACGCCAAACGACACGGCACGAATTGAGTGTTTGATTGACACGTCGATGATTGACGTTGCGAATGTTACGATGGTGTCAAGGGTGCATTCGCCAACGGTTGAGGGGTGCAAACATCCAATTGACTACATGTTTGATTACGTTCTAGCGAGTAAAGAAGTTGGCGAAACATTTGTTGAAGCATTTTTCAGACTGCACGATGCAACAGGTGGTATATTCTACACCGACACCGTGTGTTGCCCTCCGTGTGGCAATCGTTTTATGATTGGGAATTTAACCAGCGTGTATGCACATGGACGTGGTGACGATTGTTGTTACATCGGCTCAGATGGCATTGCACACGCAACGCTACCACCATGCTCTGATACATCGTTACTATCGTATTCAGCTTTATTAACTGTACTTACTCCAGGAACATTGACGGGTCGAAATATAGCGATATTGAACGGTCAATATGGCGTGGATGACTTCATGGTATTGCGTGCAAATCTCCTTAAAATTACTAATCAAATCGAGCGTGATACGTTTGCGATTGCCATTGCTGACAACGTAATGGCTTACTCATGCTCTAAACAATACATAACATGGCTACCGTAAAAAATGTACACAAGGCGCAGGTGAAGTTGGTTAAGTTACCTACGCCATTTGAAGAAGAAGATAGAGGACTTAGATTGTGTGGACAACCTATAATGGTATTGGCAACAATGGCATCAAGTAAGCGATACAAGAACGATTTAACTGGTATTGCGTTGGTGTGCGATGATTTGACAATTGAGCTTGAAAAAGAGGATGGGAGTGTTATATCGGCACTTGGCACGGCTGTTGATTTTCCATTTCAATCAAATGCTAAGGGATTTGTAATTGACTGGCGACAACATACTGTTGGATGTTACAAGGTGCGTGTCAACTTCGATATTGATGGCACTACGGGCTGGTACTATTATGGCGCTTTCAATCGTCAAGAGTGGACGATGGCACGAGCAAGGAACACGGTGCAAATGTTCGTGACGCTGAACGATGTAGTGCGTAAGGATGGCATTAATTATCGCAATAGTGGATTTTGCAACTCAATTCGATTCGTTGGAACGTTTGGTGAAATGCAACCTAATTACGAGGTGGAAAACTTGACGTATCACGATAGAAGTCGCAAAAAGGTAAGAATTGAAGCACGTAGAACGTACACACTTACTACATCGTATCTTGTTAACTGTTATACCAACAAAATTGATGCTGAACACTTATTGGTGGCGAATAACATTTGGATCACCGAGCACAATACATTTAATCACAATCAATACCAACACTTTGCCGTTATCTTGGATGAAAGCAAGTCGCCTGATTACAACTATACCGATGGTGTTTACGCATCAATTACAGCAACGTTCTTGGATAAAGTTGCGGTTCATGAAAGTAAGTACGATGGAAACATTGAAGCGAAGCAAAACGTATCGTTTGATTTACCTAGCGGAATTGATTGTTCTGGAACGGTTGCTTATTTGATTAACAATAGCGACAATTCGTACAACCAGACGATTAACAACGATTTCACGTTGCCCGATGAGGTTATTAACATCTACGTGAATGGCGTATTAGATAGCACGGTGAGCGTGCCTACACTTGGAAACAACACAATAAACATAACAAATTAAGAGAAATGGCAAATATAAACGTAGACATAACAACAACGCTACTAGGTGACACCGACACACCGAATAGCTACGTAGGTGAGGGTGGTAAATTCTTAGCTGTAAAGGCGGATGAAAGCGGTACGGAATTTAAATCCGTATCAAGTGACTTAACAATCGACACCACCCCAATAACAGGAGGTTCAACAGGTTATCCGTTATATCACAAATCAGGAAATGTAGTAGGAGAATTTACTGGAGCATTCTTTGACACGGTAAACAATAGAGTAGGAATAAGAACAACAACGCCTGCTGGTACTTTACACGTTAAAGGAGTAGGTAACTTAGTAACAGATGTTATTGCTCGGTTTGATGCGCCATCGGGTAATGGCTTTAGTTTCTTAGGTGATGGATCAATGCGTGGTCAATATGCACATGTTTATCAGAACGAGCTAGGGATGTATCGTATTGACAACAATTATGTAAAATTGTATCGTGAAGAAGATAGAATAAAAGGAGTTAAGATGGCTTTAGATGGTGAAAGTAATGTCGCTCAAATATTACATTATTATCGTGTTGGTGGGATGGGCTCTAATCTTCTAGGCGATGCGCTTAATATTTTCAATAGAAATAGCGATGGGGTTTTTGGCTCAAATATGAATTTTATCTCGGTAAGAAATGGCAGTGGAGATAGCGGATTTAACTTTTTCGCTCCAACAACACACACCACTATCGACACAACAGATGGAACAGATTTAAGAACTCAACTAGACTACACAGGGGCGTGGTTTTATTACAACGCATTAACCACGCCAACACCAAGAACAGATAGCTTTACGCATTATGCTAAGGATATTGTAGCAGGAAATTCATCACCACATTGGAAAACTGAAAATGGTGATGAAATACGGTTGTACAAACAATCAACACCAACAACGTTGAGTGATGTTATAACGCTACTAACTAACTTAGGTTTATGTTAATGAAATCTAACATATCACTTGTGTTGTGGGGCGTGGTAATTGGCGTTATTTTGGTTATTTTGTTAAATAAAGGTTGCGGAAAGCAAACCAAAACAAACATCAAAACAGTTACCACACACACAACGGATACGTTAATCATTCGTGATACAGTAAAGCAAACTATTTACAAGCCGTTTAAAGTGGTTATTGATAGCGGTAAAAAAGTAAAATGTGACACCAACTATTACAACACCACGTTCAAGGATAGCAACTACTTGATAACAACCTATGGTGGGAAAGTTGATAGTATTTACACTGAAATAAAGCAAAAAGAAGTGCGCATAATTGACAGCATAAAGACTTTCACCACAATAACCCAATATAAGTACCCTAATAACCTATACTTATCCGCTAATCTAAACTATTCAATTGACAAAAGTTTTGCACCCGAAATTGTGTTAAGTGGAAATATAAAGAATTTATTGCTAAATTTGGGCGTCGGGTATAATATGGGCAACTTAAACAAAGGATTATTCATAAAGGCAGGTATTGGAGTTAAATTAAATAAAAACAAGTAGAAATGGGCTTAATTATTAAAAGTACAGCAGAAAAGAAAATCAAAGGGATTGGTTTTCCTATTGAATTAGAACAAGTTTATGGACGTGTTAGATTCACGTCAACACCTGACGGAAAGCATTTAGCTTTTGAAATACTGACGTGGTACAGCCGTGAGCAATACAAAAACGAAATCGACAAAGCAAAGGCTCTGCTAGAGCAACCTCAATTCCTAATCAATACAGATATGGGGCTAAGTGGTCAAGTTGTGGTACTTGAAGAGGGTGTAAAACAAGACAATGAAGTAGCTATTTTGGTGGCAAAGTCATACGTTGAAAGTCTAGGGTTTAAATGTGAAATTGAAGCGTGATGAGGGAGCAACTATCAGAAATTACATTGATAACATTGGGGGCGATAATCGTTTTTTACGCCCCTGCAAAATACGCTTTAATCGTGCTTTTGTTGCTTATTTTAGTCGATACTTATTGGGGCATTAGAGCGAGTAAAAAAATGGGCAAAGAAATAACGAGTAATCGTTTTAACAACCTATTCGCAAAGGTTGTAAGTTACTTCATTTTCGTGGCATTTGGCTTAATCGTAGCTGTTGAATTTAAAATTCAGTACGGTGTATGGCTACTATGCGCATATCCTATATACAGCGAAATAAAAAGCATTGACGAAAATCAAAAAGCATACGGAAAAAAGGGTATTTTGGCAAACTTAAATAGTTTTTACAACTTCGTTTTAGCACTCAAAAAAAAACAAGATAAATTAAGAGGTAATGAATAAATACAAAGAATTGACAATTAAAGGCTACCACTTTCCAGATGACACGATAACAACTGAATGGAAAGGGCTTTTTAATTCATACATCATGAGGCAATATTTACCCATACTCAATACGTTGAATTATCCTGAGGCGATTAAACGTCTAGCACTTATAATGACACGTAGAGAGGGTTATTATCCTGGCACACGAAGCTATAAAACAAACAATCCTGGGAACATCGGAAATACAGATAATGGGAAAAACAAAGGCTTCAACTCGTTGCGTGAAGGTATTGTTGCACAACTTGAACATTTGATGAAAGTGTCGAGTGGCTATGGAGCATACTCTTTTGGGAGAAAAAAAATAAAGCCGTATTATTCACCTGAAATTGCAAAAAATCAAAAAACATACAAAGGAATGTCGCCTTATTTACCTGGTTATGAATTTGAGTATAACGGAGAGTTAGGTGGGTTTGTCAAAATCTATTCTACTGGCGCAAGAGTTAGTAATGGTTATTTATCGGACATTGTCAGTTACTTACGTTATAAGGGGTTTGATGTTGATGAAAACACCACACTAAAAGAGTTAACTGAAATGTAAAAAAATAAAAAAAGAGGTCGATTGACCTCCTTTTTTTTACCTAATCCATTAAAAAAACAAAAAAACTTCTTATGATTGATTAAAACATCAACACAAAGATAATGTTTATTTTTGATTATTTCCACTTCTTGTCTATTTTTTATCAATTAACTTCTTGCAATATAATGATTTTCTACCACATCTTTCCTGCTACGTAAACTTTCATATTGTTTTGTTTTTGTTTTAATTTTCGTTGATTAGCACCGCCACACCTTATACCAAGGTATAAACAAAAGTGGCTGCAACATCTTAACGAGACTAACCGCACTATTTAAGGTGATTTCAACCTTTCGGGACATTGCACCGTTTACCATGCCACTTTCATTTATACCAATTCATTTACTTTTACAATCATACTAAAAAATATCACATTTGGATATGTTTTCTTAAACAATTTTAAGGCTTTTTTGGGGCTTTTCGCTTCGATGTTCACCCCATTTGAATAGTAACTTTCTTTACTCTCGAAGTATGTTATATGATATGTTTTCATAATTCTTTTTTTTTTAATTTTTAATGTTGTATAGGTCTGACAAAATCAGACCTATAAGCTAGTTAG
>ERZ761584.93-NODE-93-length-35802-cov-4.857890_pt1 | contig 35802 bp, 55 predicted proteins | sample MGYA00512168_ERZ761584 | MGnify/ENA primary metagenome ERZ761584 (study PRJEB28899, sample SAMN03785564) | bioreactor sludge metagenome | biome: EBPR Sludge; feature: EBPR Bioreactor; material: 0.22µm filtered reactor supernatant | place: Saint Lucia: Queensland...
GTACCCCCCTGTTCCTAAAAGCAATATCAATGTATCGGAAACATACGATCCGAGAGGTTACTTACAAACCCGTACGATAACCGAAAAAGGTCTAACTGATCCGATTACTGGTAAACCATTGACTCAGCGGCAGCAAGAAATTACCGAAGGGAAAATTCTTGCGGATAGGGAAAATGCTTTACGAGAAGATCGTCGTCGTCAATTCCAAGCATCTGACACGGAACAATACCGCGCTCGTCGGGTGGGCGCATCTGGTAAACCTGTTAGTGATGCGGTGGGCGCGAAAGCCCAACTGGATTTAGTCAACAAAGAACTTGCGTCGATGGGTAGCACGACAGGCATGACGAGTCAGCAGTTAGACCGTTACAACACCTTATTAAAGCGTCAGGCAGATTTGTCGGTAGATGCGGCGGGCAAGACGAAGAATCTTGGCGCAGATATGTTGAAGCACGCTGGATATGTGGCGTATGCGGCGTTAATCTGGACAACCTTCCGTGCGGTGGGTGAAATTATAGAGTCCACGATGACTGCAATGAGGGCGTATAGTTCTGAAACTGCCAGATTCGCGGCGATTACCGACCAGTCTGTATCAAGTGCTATTACTCAATATGGAAAATTACGAGATGAGGTCGTTCGTGGTGGATTTACGCCGCAAGAAGGTGCGGCGGGTATTACCACTGCGGCACGATTTACGAAAGACCCCGAAGGTCAGAGGCGGTTAATTGAGGCTGGATCGGCCTTTGCGCGATTGATTGGGGATAAAGACCCATCGAAATCAATTGAAGCAATTGCGTCTGCATTAAGGGCAACGGGGAAGGACGCGAGTTATGCTAGAGAGATGGTCGCTCAATTGTGGTCTGCTTATCAGCGTGACCCCGGTGATCCAACTCAATTCTTTAACACACTGACTGAGGCTGTCCCATTGGCAGAAAAACTAGGGACAACCTATGAGAGAACTGTTAATATTATTTCGGCTGGCGTGGCAACAACGGGCGAAAAGTCAGAAGTCATGTCGGCGGCTTTATTCAGAATGGGACAGGCACTTGAAAAGTTAAGTGGGTCTAAACTTACTTCTGTAGTTGATACATTCAGAAGTTTAGGTATAGACCCGCAAAAGGCCGATGGGAGTCTAAAGTCCACATCAGACCTACTAGATGCAGTTGGTGAAAAGTGGGCGCAATTTTCCAAAGCGCAACAAGAACTTGCCCTACAAGCCTTATTTGGCGGGGAAAAAATCAAAGGTAATTACTATCAAGCGGCTCGTGGTATTATGGAGGCTTACGGGCAGGGTATTAGCGACGGAACAGAAGTGTCTATTGCTAACATGAATGAAGGTTTAGCCAAGATAGATGCAACCTTTGACGCAATAGAAAAAAGGCGCAAGGCCATTATAGAATCTCGGAAAACAGAAGGCGATATGGGCCGTGCCGGAATTGGTCAATTCGTCGGAGACGCTTACGTGCAGTTCCAGAGTTTAATGGGTGGGGCAGAGGAGGGTAGAAAGGCCGCTGGATTCGCTGAGTTATCATCTCTGGTTGCCTTTAAGTCATGGGACGAGTCCGTTGCAATAGGTGAAGATCGATCTCGCAGTTTCTTAAAATCTCTAACAGGTATGACTCCTGACGAAGTTAAGCAAGCGGTCGCGGAATACAACAAAAACATAGACGAAATTGCTGGTTCTCGTGAAAATAAACTACTCTTTACAATACCGGAGAAGATGGTCGATGAGTTTATCAAAAGCCTACAGAATAAAGCAACACTGGCGCAAACCGCTTGGGGGAAGATATTAGCACCAGCGTCCAATTTAGGCGCATCTTTAATGGATATTACAAAGGGGTTGGCGGGATCAGGTGCGGGGGTGACGAGTGGTTATTCGCCTTTGACCGCCGATCAGAAACGGTTATCGGACATTAGCAGTTTCCAGTCGGACATTGGGACTCCTGCCCAACGGTCGTTTGGCGATATTATGCCGACATCCGGCATTGATATGACGAAGTACACGGCAGAACAAATCAATCAGGCTAAACAATTATCGGTTCAGTTGTCGATGCAAGAAATCGAAATTGCGACTCAATACATCATGTCATTGGGTAAGACTCGTGAAGAAGCCGAAAAGATTGTGGCAGTCCGAAAAGACGAACTGGACATGACGTTGTTGTTGATTCGTTCTCAGGAAGGACTTAATTACGCGCAAGGCTTAGAAGCGGCTCACCTGCAAGACGCTTTGCGCGAAATGGAAAAGAAGCAACAAGAACAACAATCCCTGTTCCAGTTCCGACGACTCAAAGACGTTGATCCGTCACAGTTTGGGCAGTTGCAGGGCTTGACTCAGATGTACGATAAGTTCTTAACGAGTATCGGTTCACCGGAAAAGCAGATGAACATCAACTTGTTGATGGGTGAGCAAAACACATTCAAGACAATGAACGCGAGAATGACGGCACTTCAATTGGCCTTAGAGGATTTAACAAAAGTTGAAAAGGCGCAATTGAGTGGGACGTGGAATCTTCCGGCTGGCTCTACCGCTTTAGTTCCAATTAGCTCATTGGATTTACAGCGATGGAATAAATCATCTGGTGGGGGATTGTCGCCAGATGCGTTGGCGGCTTTGTTGGGAGTTCAGGGCGCGACAAATCAGTCTGGAGACAAAGTGAAAACGGCGGTTGATAATTCGGCTAGGTCGATTGTTGCGGCAATCAACAAGGGATTTTTCCCGGATCAACAGGAGGAGATGGCTAGAGCTAATTCAGAGATCGAAAATCAGAAGAAATACGCAGACGCAATAAACAATATGCCAGATTTCTTGGAAGAATTGGCAAAAGCAAATTACGCGCAACAACAGACGCCTCGTGTCACAGGGGTATATCGAGATATGGAGGAATACCGATCTTTATTGAGAGACGCGGATGCTTATCCCGGCCAATTCAAGTCGTCTGATCCGTCATTCAGACAGCAACAAACTACGGTCAATGTTTCGGCGTTGCCTATTAAGGCGACATTTAACGCGAATTTATCAGTCAATCTGAACGGTACGGTTGTTGCCCGTGCAGTTATGCCAATTCTGTATCAAATGATGGTTAAAATGTCGAGTACCGCTCCGACAACGGGCGGGGGAGTAGGTACATTAAGATGAGTGCTAAATGGAAATGGAACACTGTAAATATTTACGTAAGTGACGGGGACACTACTCGATCTATTAAACGTGCCGAAATTTTTAGACTAGACGCAACCGAGACGAGCTATCATTTTTTTGGGTCTGGTTCTCGCAAAATTTCAATAAAAGGGTTAGTGGTTGGGGTGTCTGATCGTGATTCGATTATTTCTGATGCGATTAACGATGTGGCGCGAACTTTCATAACTCCGTGGGAGACAATTGCAAATGCTAAAATAAATGGCGATCCGAAATTCACACCAATTCAGTATGCCGGGGCAATATTGGACGGTATTGCTTATTCGTCCGCCACAACGCCTATTTATTCGGTTGAATTAGAGATAATCTTATGAGTTACGCTAATTTGTACGCCACAGTTACGGGTGTTACTGGCGTTACCAGTATAAATATAGATTTGTCTTATTCGCAAGTATCGAGTGTGGCTGTGATTGAATGTGATGCAACCACACTATCATTAGGCGATGAAATTACAATCGACATGGGATACGTTACAGATCACGGAGTTGTATTTCGTGGATTTGTGAAAAAAATTGAATATCTAAAGCCGGATCAAATCTACCGAATTACGGCGAACGATACGTTAATCAGGGCAATTGATTATTTTATTGCGTCCGACAACCCGCAAGATCAACTGACGTTTAACGATATTGGAACATTGGATTTGGTCAAAAACCTTTTGGCGGCGTGCGGGATTACTAATGTTGTGGGTGATGATCCGCCGTTTACGTGGGGGACTAATCAGGATGGGGCAAAGTTTAATTTGCAATCCGTGGCCGATGCGGTCCAATTTGTTTGCTCAATCACGGGATGCACTATTTACGACGATGGGACTGGGCAGGTTCATTTAGAACAAAGATTCCCTTATGTGGTAGGCGGGGATGTGCCATCGGTATTTATTTCGGACGGTGTATCTGGCAATATCATTTCCTGCCAGTACATTCGGGGAACAGATAAAACACGCAACAGAATAGTTGTTTATGGCAAGGGCGAGCTTAATGGATCGGCACGGGCGGACAATCCTTATCTTGTGGTTGATCAAACCGCTGTTATTGCTCACGAACTGTTGGATACACAGGCCATTATTGATGGAACTGTTACAGTAAATTTGCAGATTCTAAATCGGCTGACCGAAAGTTATGAAGTGGAAATAGAAGGCGATTGGGGAATTCGGCCACGCATGATTGCTTCAATTACTGAATCATTTTCTGGCGCGTCTAGTCGATCAGTGTTTGTTTATCGAGTTAGTCATTCACTAAGCGAAATGGGATTTATTACAAGTTTAACGCTTACTCCATAAGGATAAATTATGGCAAATAGGTTTATGGATTCTTTTGATCATTATATTACGCCCGATTATAAGTATAACGATTACGCTAATGTTACGATTGACTCTACTTCTGGCCGATACGGTACAGCGGGCGCTAATATGAACACTGATGGTGTCAGTTTTTTGAGATTGGATTTGGACGAACAACCCGGATGGATTGTCGGGCTTGCGTATAATCGAAATGCCGTGCCAGATGGAAGCGATTTAATTGGAATTTATACCGATTCTAGCGGATCGGCTAGACAGGCGGGATTAGCTGTGCTTCCGTCCGGTGCATTTGCCGTCACGAGTAGCGGTAGTACAGTTTTGACAACCTCAAAAGTTACCGGATCAAATTCTTGGTACTACGTTGAATGGCGCGTTTATATTGGTGCGCCCGGAAGTACGTCTGTGTACGTCAATGGGAATTTATGGGGAGATGCAAATGGAATTTTGCAAACATCGGGAAGCGTGGCGAGTACAATCTTTATCAGCGGGGCTGGTAAACCCTATATTGATGATGTGTATATAAATGACACCACGGGAGTTATAAATAATACTGTTTGGGGGGATACCAGAATAGAGGCGACTTACCCAAGATTGGATGGATTTAACGATCAATGGGATTTAAGTAGCGGCAGTACGGGGTGGGAAATCGTGAGTAATAATCCACCCGATTTAGGTGAGTATATTTCGACCGGATCACTTAATTTCAAAAGTGATTTTTACATGGCGAACATTTCGTCAGGAACGGGTACTATCAAATCTGTCCAGCAATTGCGTCTCGCCGCTAAAAATGATATAACAACACGCGAAAATCGCAATCGTTTAGTTCCTATTGCGTTTGGGGCGGAATATACGGGTGTAACGGATACAATGACTGATTCCCCCAATTATTATCGGACAATTTGGGAGACTGTCCCCGGTGGGGGGGCGTGGGACGAGTCGTCTTTATCAGCGGCTCAATTTGGGGTTGAATCTATATCATGAATGTAGTCTACCAGACTCCTGTCGAATATGCCCGTAAGTTTCCGACTGTTGCCAACACGGTTCATCAGATTGTGGTGGAAACGGCTAGAAATGTCACTCAGTATTTGCATGTAACTGGGGCGATTGGAAATAATCGAATTGACACGCATGTTGTTTCATACAAGCGATTCGCCAGTTTGTGTAATCCCGGCCAGAAAATTACATTATGGTTGGACTCTAGTTTTCCGGGGACGGTAGAACCGGGAAACCTCGTAACTATCTACGAGCGTGGCGTAAAAGTTTTTACAGGATATGTTACAAGGGCTGTGCGAAACCGCCCAAGTTATGAATGGTCTATTGATATTGATGACACTTATACGCGGGTAACTAATTTTTTTATCAGTGAACAGATGGACTATGACACCCCGCAGTCCGCTCAATTTTTGATGCGGACAATACTAGATCAGACGGGGATTGAATACGTTCTATATGGTGCGGATGCAGTAGTTCCCCCCGGTACATCTATCGGGTTGAGATCGGCGCACGATGCGTTAAGTGACTTGATGGTTTATGGGTCGTGGTATGCGTGGGTGAATCTAGACGGGGTGTTAAATATAAAGCGAAACATCAAGGGGAATATGTCGGTTGTGCGAGAACCGATTTCGGTGGAACACGAAAATAGCACGGCTCAAACTAGAAATGTGGTTAAGATATATGGCCGCATAATGGAGGACGGGTCAGCCGTAAATGTATCTTTAACAAAAGATGTGCCGGGGACAATTGTTGATTTGGTGACAGTTGTTGCGAATCCGTTAGTTTCCAATTACGATGACGCGGAAAGAATTGGCAATTATATTTTGTCAGAATTAGGAAGCCAAACCAATATTATCAATTTTTCGATTGAGGGCGATCCCTCTTTACAAATTGGTTCTAGCGGGTCTTTATTTTATTCAGACCCAATTACGAATTTGGTCACTTCTGGCAGTGGGCCAATTACATCTATAGAATCGAGAGTGGACAAATCTGGTTACACAATGGATATAACGATTGGTGAGAGATGCCCTCGGATTAGCGGGTGGTCGCCCGATCCAAGAGAGCTCAGGGCAATTTGGATTGCCGCACGCGCCCCCTTCCCCGATCCAAGACCGGAAAAACTTATTTACACATTAGATTTCGGCGCGGGCGGACAGCCCACCTACACTATTTTGTCTGATATTCCGTCTGGTCAAATTGCGGGGATGCACGTTACTCGAAATGGGCGACGAGTTTATCTTTTAATACATACTGTAGTTCCGTATGGTAATGGCAGAAGTGCAATTTGGTACACCGACAATCCGTATTCTAAAGAACAGCAGTGGGTGAAGCTGGTTGGAACGGGAGATGATATTGGGTATCCAGTTGATGAAGATTATTTTGGCATATCTGCTATAACATCCATGCGGATGATTGGCAACACTTTATGGTTCTCTGTTAGACGAATTCGCAGGAGTGGGGTGTACGATCACGTTATTGGTAGTGTTGAAAATCAAAGTACAACTGCATCATATACTCTCCCAACTCCCAGTGCGGGACTGTTTAACTTTATGGGCGACGGGTATGTGTATGCCATTCAGCCATCACAAACGAGTCCGACTATTCAATTCAGGCGCAGGGTTTCTCCAATTGAATCTGTTTTGTGGTCGATTCCTAACATTTTGACATTTTCAATTGGGTTAAATAATGGAGTGGAAATGAGTCGAGGAATTGGAACTGGCAATTGGTGGTCTAACGACCTCGATCCATATACTATAATTTATAGCGATGAAAGCACCGGAAACATAAGGCGGAATGGTTATATAGTGACGAGTATTCCAGAAAAACTAAATGCTAATAAAATTAGAATACGGGGGGACTATTGGGGTGGACAATATCAATTTGTTGACTTAGACGGATGGTTACATATAGGTTATTTAATGGGCGGCGTGAGTAGAGTCTTTCAATGGCAAACATCAAATGGTGGAGCTGCGATATGCCTAGACAAAACCAATCCGCGTAAGATGGCATGGTTTCCAGCGACGGCACTACAAAACAACGAGATAGCAAGATACAGCGATAATGGTGGATTGTCTTGGAATCAAATGACTGGTAATTGGTGGGGGACAAACAGTGATGTTGTTGCTAAAAGATCAATGCAATCTGCTGGGCCGTTCAGCTTAATAGATGCCCATCCGACATTTTGGACGAGTGAAGCCCCTGCCTTTGACGGATTATAACTATGAGAGAACAATCTTTTACATTAGACTTATTAAACAGATTCAATTATATTGACCGAATTATTCGGACAGCCCCTTATACATTGGGCGGATCATCTGGTGGAGACGGAGGAAGTGGTGGGCCTCCCGGTGGGTTTATTGGGGTTTTGCCCCAAAAACAAGTGGCGGGTGATACGACTGAATCGTTTATATTTTCGTCGGGTAGCCAGTCTACACTTGTAGATAATCTCAATAATATTCGGGCGTGGTTGACTCCGGCACACAATTTCTGGGCTGATACTGTTGGGGATAATACATTATTTATTAGTAGTGGATCGTGGTATTACGCCAATATGGTCGCTCCTCTCTACTTCACGGGCGGATATACTCCGCCGATTATTGCGCCCGTGGGCGGAGATCGGTACGATTTGTTGGTCATCAATTCTGCGGGCATCATGGATTGGGCACATGGTAATATAGATATTTCTCCGTCTCTGCCTTTGTTTCCCGATCAAACATCAGGGTCTTTACCGTTGTGGGGGATTTACAGTCGATCAACAGGGTCGATGATTTCTAGGTATGATGATGGGGTAAACCACTACATCTACGCTGATTATCGCCCTTTCTTAAACTCAATTGTGTCCACTGCTGCAACTTCTGGTTCATCCATTTATCACTGGTACGCTGATGGTCCACTATCGAGCGGGTCGGGAATTGACGGGGTGTACTTTACGCCTCAAAATGTCACTGTTACGGGTGTGGATTTGTTTGTAAATTCACCCAATTCCAGCGGTAGTACGATTGTCGATGTGCAATATTCCAGTGACGGTACGAATTGGATTAGTCTATTTACCTCTAATCCACTGCCCACCTTGTCGCCGGGAACTATTTTGGATTCGTTTGCAACCGATACAACTCTGATACCAATTTCCAACGTGGTTCGCGCTAACATTATCCAATCTGATGATGCCAAGTCGTTGAGTATCAATTTGAGGGGCATCTATGATGGTAATGGGGGGAGTGGTTCTGCGCCGCCCGCGACGGACTATCATCAAGCAATTTTCACGCTGGACGGCGCATTGCAGTTATCAGTAGGATCGTTAAAAATACGCAATCTTATGAATCGAACCCTGAATATTTCTAGGGTGTATTGCGATGTGGGGACTGCCCCGACCGGATCGAATATTATTATTGATATAAATAAAAATGGCACAACGATTTTCACAGACCAATCGAATCGTCCGGTTATACTTAATGGGACAACTAGCGGCGAAACAACTAACATTAATGTTTCCTCGTGGTTTGACGGGGAATACTTGACAATGGATATAGACGCAATTGGGTCTATTACTATTGGGTCTGATTTAACAGTAACGGTTGTTTATCAGTGAGGACATGATGACTAGAATAGCGACAGATGGTGCTGAATTAGGCGATTTGGCCTTTTGGGATGGCGGAAACACGGCAGGTTTTACGAACACAACCGTTAATCCGGCTAGCGGATCGAGATGTTACACTTATGGCGGGAATCAATCTGCAATTAAAAATGTTCCGGCCAAGTCGGAATATTACCTAAGAACTAGAGTTAGAGCGACTAATTCCGCCAACATCCTTACATGGCGCAATGGCACAACATCGCTGGGCGCATTGGATATTTCGTCTACACTTCTGCCTGTAATTACTGTTACCGGATCAAGTGGTTCGACTGGAACAATTCCATTTCCGAGTGGTCAATATATTCTAGTAGAACTGCATATCAAAATAAGTAATACAGTCGGCGTAATAGAATTACTTATGGACGGAACTCAGGCTTTGGGGTTTACAGGCGACACACAACCCGCCGCGCTGACAACCATCGACAATTTTAGATACATCAACACGGGTACAACAATTTACATTGACGATATTGCCATCAATGACGCTGATGGGGTAAATGACAATTCATGGTGCGGTGATGGGCGTATTTTCATGATGAATCCAGTTGCCGCAGGGGATGTGACGCAACTAACCAGAGGCGGAACAGATACAGGTGCGAATTGGTCACAAGTCGATGAAGTCCCACCAGACGGCGACACGACTTACGTGTATTCCAGCGGGTCGGGACAATACGATTTCTACAATATGTCCAGTGGATCGTCTATTGTCGGTTCAGCCGATACAGTTTCAAGAATCTATATCGAATCCAGATCGAAAGAGTTGGCGGCAACAGGTGAATCAATTCGATTGGGGATATTGTCTAGTGGATCAGAGTTTTGGTCGGGAGATTTACCTGTCACCACGTCCTACAGTCGATATGAAGCAAATACATGGACGGAAAATCCAGCGACAGGACTTCCGTGGACAATAGCCGATTTGGACAATCTACAAGCCGGAGTCAAGGTGGTCTGAAATGGCCGAACGACGAACGACCTCTGTCGCAACAGGTGTTGAAATTAAGCCAGATATAGAACGGAGAATTACTTCCGTTGCGGTCATGGTTGAGCGAGTCACCCATCAGACTCGTATTTCGTGCGTTTCAGTCATGGTTGAAATTGGTGCTGTTCGCCCGAAGTTTGGACACTTTGGGCCTAGAATTCAAATCATGGATTAGTATTGACATAATACAATATATGGGTAGAATAAATGAAGGTGGTTGATATGTTGAAGCGCATGATGTGGAAGATTGCTCTAACCGATACGATACCCGTGGAGTCTATAACCGCAGTCCAATCTATGTTATTTGGGTTATGGTTGATTTTACCGTTTGATACATTTAGTTCTGGAAGCGTATTCGATATTATGAACCAAATCGCCCCCGAATCGATTTGGGGAGTCCTGATGATGGTTTTAGGAATTACCCAGCTTTACACAGTTCATACCAAGCGTGTGTTTTATCGAATTTGGGCAACACGAATTATGCTCCCCGTCTGGGTGATTATCGATCTGTCGTTTTTGTTAAGCAGAACTGCGTCTTCGGCCTCAATTACCTATTTCGTGTTTGTTATGTGTAGTATTTGGTCGCTAATCTCGTTAGCCTTGAGGCAAAATCGTGGATGTCACTGAAACAGCAGTCATAACCGCCGTTATATCAATCGGTGGAACAATTTTAACCAACGCTGTAGGAAAATACTTAGGTCGGAAGTCCGAAGCCGCTCAAATTCGCGCACAGGAGGGTGATACAGCAAAGGATATGACCGAAGCTGTGTCTATTCTAATAAATCCTATGCGTGAGGAACTCGCTTTACTGAATAAGGATAATGCGCGGTTAAAATCTCGAATCATTGTTATGGAAGATGAAGTGGCTAATTTGAAACTTGATCTCCGCCGATCTAATGACGCATTTGAATATATCATCGGCGTGTCACGCGAAACATTTCCTGAACATGTAGAAAGGGCGATTAAAATTAGAAGGGGAGATTTATGAGTCGGCTAACAGTCCATTATAATAATTCGGGGGACAAAACAGGATTCGATGATTTCTTAAAAGTCACTCAACCCGAATTTGTTTATTCACTCAATGGAAACATCCGTAATAGTGTGAATAAGTTTAGTCCAAAGACTAAAATCATCTATCGTCGGCAATCAGCCGGATGGCAACGATTACCCAATGGGTTCTTTAATGACGATCCGGTTCAGAATGCGATCCGGTGGATGACTGTTAAGCCCAAAGGTGAGTCTACCACATTAATTGGTAACTGGATACTAAATGAGGCGGATTATTATGATGCGCTAAATGAACCGTCTATCGAACTTCCGCCAAATCCGTCCGCTGATCAAATTGCAGATATGGTTCGCAAGGCAAAATATCTCAACACTTGGACAATTACATCTCTTGAAATTGCAAATCAGTTTGGATTGAAACTATCCCTGTTTTCGTTCCCATTCGGCAGTCCGCCATTTCAAGTTTGGGAATATCTATTGCCCGCAATGCGTTTAGGCAAACAATACGGGGCAATTTTGTCACTCCACGCCTATACACAGTCGGGTGGTATGTTGCAGTACAATCCAGACAGTTCATTTACTCAAGACACATTGTATTGGACATTGCGACACCGTGAAGTCTACGGCAAGTATGTTCCACTGGACGCACAACTACCGATTGTTTATACGGAAGCATCCAGTAGTAATGGATATGATGTTGAACTGAGTGGACAGGCGTGGATAGATGACATCGGCGCTTACGATACCGAACTGTTCAAAGACTCTTACATCGCGGGAATCTGTGGATTTCAGTTAGGAGGGAATGAATCTAACTTGGTGAGTATTCTCCCACAATACGCGACTTACATTCAAAATCACCCAACAACAGAAGTTCCACCAGAGGAAGAAATGCTCAATATTGTTGTGACCGAAAACCTAGTACCTCCTGACACTACCAAGTCTGAAATGGACTATGTGGTTAATCAGACCTTCCCCGTCAAGCAAGATGTTCAATGGTCGGCAGACACGGCCAAGCATCTCGTTAAAGCCGGATTGCCGGGAAGCAGGGTGATTGTGTGGAGTCCTGAACGGTGGACGCAGGGTGATATTATTGCCTACTTGGGTGTCCCAACCGAAATCAAGCGATTCCCTGAGTCTAATTTTAGACTAACCAATCCCGTTCCGTCGATTCCTTTCAGGGTAACGTCAATGTTTGACACACCCCGCAATTACGCGAATGGCAAGCATGAAGGCTTAGACCTAGACGGTTACGATGACGCGACTGGGCAAACCATTCCGGTTGTCGCGGGTGCGGCGGGAGTTGTTGCCACTGTTAATAATACGGTTTCGCCCAATAGTTACGGGAAATACGTGGTAATTGATCATCAGAATGGCTACAAAACGTGGTATTGCCATTTGTCGTCTATTACCGTGGTGTCTGGACAAACCGTCACGAAGGGTCAAAAAGTGGGGGTTACAGGCGCAACAGGCACAAATGCCATTCACCTACACCTAAATCTCCAGCACATCGGTCAGGGTGCGTCTGGTTACTTTGTGCCGGACGTGGTTGATCCACTGCCTTATATTGATTACACCCCCGTTGTTCCGCCTGTTACGGGTACAGCATGGCGTGGATTGCATACTCGCGCTGATGGGATGGATCACAATAGCCCATTATTCGCCTTAGAGAAACAAGTTGCCCAAGTTGCTAAGTGTAACGCTATTAAGTTAATGACCAATAGCACATTTGAGTCATTGGACGCTTTTATCGCACAGGGGATTGACCCTAAGAAAATTGTACTGAGACTGTTCGCGGATATGGCGGATAGGGTTGTTACACCACAAGAGTTCTATAGTTGGCAGACAGGGTGGTTGGCTAAATTCGCTTCGGTTGGTGGGTTGTATACAGAGGTGGCAAATGAAGTGAACTTAATTCAGGAATCGTATGGAACTTCTTGGAAGAATGGGTCTGAGTTTGCGGCGTGGTACACGCAAGTTGTGGACTTGATTAAGGCTAATTATCCGACACTCAAGATGGTTTACCCCGGCCTATCACCACAGGTGAACGTACCAGAATTTGAAGCGACTTTACCATCCTTGATTGCGAATGGCAAGGTTGACGTGATAGGCGCACATAGTTACTGGGTCAGTGCATCCGATATGGACTCTGAACTAGGTGGACGCTACTACAGGCGATTCTTGAAGTACGGTAAGCCCTTGTTGATAACCGAGTTTGCCAACGTCAATTCATCCGAAACTGACACTATAAAGGGTAAGCAGTATAAGTCTTACTACGCATCGCTTGAACAACAGGTTTTAGGCGCATACGCCTTTGTATCCAGCGCAAGTGATCCGGTGTTTAATACCAGTAAACAAACGTGGATTCGGAATAATACCATTACAGACATCGCCTATCAGGTGGGCGCATAAGGAGAACAATGGAACAGTTTATGAACGCAGTACCTTACGTATTAGTGGGATTGGTGATTGTAGAAGCGGCCTTGTTGCTATATAAGTATAATCGTGCGGAATTTGACCGATTGGTTTTAGAGGCATTTTTGGCCGTTGAAAAAGAAATGGGAACAGCGGAAGGTCAGGAAAAAATGGCGTCGGCCATTCAAAAAGTCATTGAATCCTTACCTGTATTCCTGCGAAAGTCCCTAGAGATTGTGGCTACGCTGAGAAAGACGGATTTGCATGGATTAACGCACGAGTTAGCGCAGAAGGTCTATGAGGCGTTCAAACTCTTACATCCGTAACAAGTTGAACAAACAGCGTCGAGACAGGCAGTTTAACAAGACGCATCAACGGAGAAAGATTAGGACGGGTAAACGGTAATGGGCGCGTTCTTAAATCAACACAATGGGTATTCCTGCGGAGTATATAGCCTATACAATGCGTTTAATTGTTTGGGGTTTGCCGCAGAGTACGATACCATTAAGAATCTCGCAGGAACAACATCCCGATATGGCACAGGACGTATTGGGATGATTCGTGCTATCAAGGGATTGGGGTTCACGCCAACGGTTTATCGGTCAACATCGTCCGAGAATGGATGGCGGTATATTAAACGGTGGGCTTCTGAATCTCCTATCATCCTACTGGCAGACCACCACCAGCATTACGTAGTAGTAAGCGGCAGCGTCGGGGATAGAGTGATAGTCATTGACAGCGGGGCAAACATAAAAGGGAACGAGATGGGTTCGTTCCCTTATTCCAAACAAGAATTGCTAGATCGGTGGGTTCACCGTGGGCGCGTTTATGCTATTCGTGTCACCAAGTAAAGGGATATTTGAGTGATGGTGGTCTGGTTGGAATCGGTTTGCGTTTGTGTCTGGGTAATTTTTTAATGGCCTCGTGCAATTCAGGGCTATCCCAATCGGCAACAGGCCAGAAATCCACTGGATCAGAGCATATAGGGCAGTCGTTCTCGAAATCACCAATTTCGGGGTGTTTCGTGCATTTCGCCATCATTCTCCTTGATACGACCGCTTGAGTTTCTTGCCAAACTCTTTAGCCACGACATCCGGTATATCTTCCTCCAAAAATATCGCAAACTGATAGGGCGTTTCGCCTTGACTGTCAATCAACGACACCTGTCCCCACAAAATCTTGCACTTACTCACGTCCATTGGTAAGTTGCCATTGACCTTGTTCAGAGTCCGAACGACCACGCCAGTTTCGCCCAAATCTTCCTTAATCGTCTTGTACGTCTGTTCGGGGGTTTGTTGAAGCAAGTCGTCGGCATAGTCACTCAAGGGTTTGTCGTTTAAGAACTCCTTACCCTTTTCAGTGACGTTTACACTGATTTCACCGCCAGATCGTTCAATTTCGATAACCCCTGCTTTTTCAAGACGCTTAATCACCCCATCTCGTTCAGCCGACAGCCGAATGGCATTGTCCAAAGTCGTACCACTCGCCAACCATCCTTGAATCGACCGCATTTTGTCCATAAAGGTTGAGTAAGCGGCATACTTAACGCCTTCGTTCTCCAGCTCTCCTAGCCAATCCTTAATCGTGCTATATCCATTTCCGAGATTCTTCCACAACTCTCCCTCATACATCGTCCACATTGCCGCGAGTTGGGCAGTTTTAGCCGAAACTTCTTCCTCTCGATACATGATGATGCTATCATTCAACGCCTTCGCCCGATTGTACTGTTCTAACGCCTCACCTGATAAAGTATCTTCGACCATGATTTCTCCTGTAAACACTCTATGATTTAGGAAGTAGAGAGATTCTGCCCGTCACACGCAGGGTCTAGAATTGCAGACTGCCAACAGAATCTCTCGTTACCACCAGCTAACTCATCATCAAGGCTTCGTTCATGCCTTCATAGTCTGACGGTTCGATATTTCCCGCTTCGACCGCATCCAACACCAGATTGATGCGTTCTACTTGGGCGTTGTCCAAGTCAATTGCGGTGTCCTTACCCAAGAACTCCACCAACTTGTTTACTTCCACGCCAATCGACTCGCCACGCTTCATAACGACTGTTGCATCAGTTCTGGAAGTTTCCTTTTCAACGCGCTTTTCGGCGGGTTTCTCTACGGGTTTATCGACTTCACGCGGGTCAATGAACCCGTGTTCATCACCCTTTTCGTGCCACGCCTTACCCACCAGAGCGCAGAACTGATCCATGTTCAGATTAGCAAGCCCCTGAACTCCGTAGTGCTTCTCAAGATGCCCAATTGTCTTGCCGGGATTGCCATTCAATCGATATGTGTTAAACAAAGCCTTTTCGCCGTTTTGTGGCTTCATGAACGTGTTCTGGAAGAATGCGACCATCTTGTCGGTGACTTTATCGGTTGGCGCATACTCCTTAGAATACTTATCGCCCAACCAGAATTTCACCACATCGCGCCCCGGTTGTTCCACAGTCATTTCTGGTTTCTTAGTTTCGGCAGATGGCTTCTTCACGACCTTTACATCATCGTCAGAATGGTCTTGCATCTTAGCCGCGTTTTTGTGGGTGACTTCGTTCTTGTAAACTGGCATTTGCCATTCCAGCTTGGAGAAAGCCGCGTTAATGGCATTGGTAATCGCCCCACGAATCGCCCAACCCTGTTTCTGGTTTTCCGCTTCACCTGACGCAAAAATAGGGGCAGACACCAGATCGTTACCCTGTGAGTCAATCAATCGGTAGAACAGCTTGAACTTCTTAATCGTAACTGTGTAAATGGTGTACTCCTGCTTGGACTTGTTGACGCGAACTTCCGCGCTTACGTTGGGTTCATCAAAGTCGTACCACCACCCCATACCGACCATTCCGAATACCAGATTGGCATACTCGGTCAGGTAAGCCGGATCGACATCCGTCAAGTCCATCGCCACGCCGTCAATTTTCTTGTAGGCCGATGCGGGCAGAACAGATTGCATCTTGCGTAGGGCATCATCCGGTTTGAAACCCGTCAAAGTTACTGCGGTATTGAAATCAAACATTCCTGTCTCCTTTGTGAATTTTCCTGATTATAGTCTAAATCCTAGACTTAGGCAATGGTACTTTAGTCTTTCCATCGTTTGAATCGGCTGATACGACAAACTTGGACTCCTGAGATGCCGTAAAGTGCGCCAATTTGTTTGTTGGTTAAATCGCCTTTGGCTTCCAGTTCACGGATTTCGGTGACTTGTTCGCGGGTTAGTTTTGTCTTACCTGATTCCTCTGACGTTAGAATATGTCTACGACCTTTAGAAATCATATCACGAACATTATCAAGCCGTGTCCCTAAGAACCAGTGACTAGGATTGCAACAGCTCGGGTTGTCGCATTTGTGACAAACCACCATCCCTTCTGGTATCTCTCCGTATAATCTCTTGTATAAAACTCTAGTTGCTAATCTTGGACGCTTATAATCACGGTCATACACATATCCTCTACCGTTAGTTAAAGTAGCCCTCGTCCATGCCCAACACGCATCTTCTCCACCCGATTTGTCCACGGCTTGCCACGGATCGTCTGCTAATGAACCCTTCCTCAACATATATTCCTCCTAATTTAATGGCATACCATGAGTAGGTTCATAATACCCACCTTCACGATTATAGCCAACGTAATACATCTGCCCAATGTCGCCCGACTCACCACGGTTCTTGACTCGTTTAATGTCGGCTATCTTCAAGTCCTCTTTACTACGGCAGAACACGAACGCATAAGAAGCAATGTTGTTGTACCATATACTTTGAAACGCCATTGCAACAGTTACCTTCGCAATGTTCTTTTTTAGAGACTCTTGTTCATCTTTACTGCCATTCCCGACGATAGACACAAAGCACTTGCGATTAGATGTCATTTCCGACAAGAAATTGGCGCGAATACGGTGTTTCTCAGGTTCACTTCTAACTGTATCTGCTTCTTTCGGAAAACTCAAATTGTCTAGTGAGTCCATAATCAGAACTTGCGGCTGATCCCAGTAGGCAATCTTGTCAATACGGTGAATGTCATGAGTTCCCGCAGACAGGTCATAGACGCGCATGTAAGCATCCATATCACGCTTTAAGTCATCTTCTGGACGAGAACCCGCCCACATCACATTCAATGCCCTTAGAACGCGCTGTGACGTTAATCCAGCATCGACAGTCGGTTCATTCGTGCAAACGGCAACATTTACCTTCTGAGAGATCAGGTATGCCGCCATCGTCCTAGACAAAGACGACTTGCCATGACCACTCGGCCCGATAAGCAAACTGTACCCACGACTCGGAATACCGCCATCGTACATTTGGTCGAATGTGCTATGCCCCCACGTTCCATAAACCTGCATGATTGGGTCGTTTAAGTGACTCGACGGAGTAGGGTCGTACAACTCGCCCCCATGACTCAGTAAGTCAATCGTTCTAGCCAATCCATCTAATTGCGACCTTACCGCACTCGGATATTTCTTGACGTTTGCCTGATACTCGGCAATGGCTTTGTTGGAATCCCGAATCAGATATTCATTCCGTAGGGCTTCAATGACTACCCCCAAGTCTAAATCTGGACTTTTCTGCCCATCTGCCCATGCTTGCTTGAACTGATTACGTGACGCTTCGTCCATCTTGATTTTAGACAGGTAATGAATAGGCGCAACTTTAGCCCCTGCTAAAACTGTTTGGGCAGTCACATCAATAAACTGTGCGCCCAATTCGGTTTGCGCCCACTGCCTGTCCATATCGACGGACGGACTTACAATCAATCGCGCCTGTTCAGGATTGGACGCAATCGCCATGATAAGTGTGTTTTCTAGTTGTGATAACATTTGGACTCCGATTGAAACGAGGTAAGGAAATTATAGACCCACATCGTCTGTGGGTCAATCGCTAGATATGGGATTTTAGTCCTGATTGGACAGTGTTTTAATGTGGTTTGTTAATAGCCCATCGGTTGTAGGTTTCATTGGCATCCTTGCACATCTCTAGCATATTGGGCATTTCTGATTCTAGATCGTTATTCCAAGATAACTTCTGGTACAAAACATCCAATGATGCGGAAATTAAAGCAATCATTCTCTCCACGCCAATCGCACACCATTCTTCTAAGTTGGCGGCAAGAGCGTAATTGGGGCAACTGTAGCCAACACTCAGAATGGTTTCCCACGCCACACCCGCATGAATCGTACAGATAAATTTTTCGCCATCCGACTCTAATTGGATTCTTGGATTATCTTTAGCAGTCCAAATATGAATGTTGGTCATTATCGCACATCGATATTAGTAATCTGGTTAAACAAGTTGGTGGTCAACTTCACAACACGTCCATCTTGAAGATCATTCCATAACCCTTCTGGGAAATAAGATTGTCCGTTATTGTCGTAGTCGTCATGGTATTGAACTACATAGTGAACAGATTCCGATTCGTAATCGCCCCAATACCGATAGCACGTTGGGACTGGTTTAACAATTGGCAATTGGTAGCCGACATTCTTGGCTGAACATCGAGTATAGGTAGTTATGTGTGTATCGGTCGTGCAAATTATTTTCCCGTCTTCGTCCGTCTTGCAATTTGTACTTATTGTTTCAACATTATACTGGACTTTCACTTCGTAAATCCAAGCACGACCATCGAGAGTGACCGTCTGTGTGTGTCTGTACGAGAGAGCCAAAACAAACAAGACAACCACAAGTATGACCCCGATCACAACGGCTACAGACTTCTTAGTTTCGTAGTCCATCAATACACCCCATATCTAAATAGCTGTTTGATTTCTACGCCTACTTCCTCTAGGCGTTGTTTGACAAAATTCTTTTCGCCATATGCACCAAACGGCGATTTCACTAATTGTTCGATAAAGTAATGTCTAAGCAAATACTTTTCTGCAAGATTGTAGGCTTCATCTTTTTCTTTTCTGCCCACGTAAGGGAATCGATGGACTTCTTTCCCAAACTGCATAACCACCCACATCGCCCTCACTGGACTTTTCATGGCGGGTTTTGGCCTGTGAATGAGGTAGGGGTGTCCATCGTAGAACTCCTCCACCGTTGTAATTCCTGCCGCCAAGCACTCTGTCTTGTACGTAATCATAGCACACAACTTAATCCGCAACAGTGACAAATGTCACCTATTTAGTATTACTTAATCTTTCGGCCATTAAAGGTATAACTGTCGCCACCCGTCACACCTCCACCGACATACACATTCCCTGAAATATTGACCGACGAACGAACCTTCTGACCACGCTGATCAAAAACCGTAGTACGAACAACCGTGTTATTGTCCCCATTGATAACAGTCGTATCGCCCAAAGTTCCCTTATCTTCCGACAGATCGTCGCCACGAACGAACTGAGTTCCGCATGAACCACACGTCAACGTCTCTCGGCTACGCCAGATCACAAACAATCCCTTAATCTTCACATCTGACTCATCAAACTTCAACTGCCCACCGCAATTCTGACACTTCAATTCCATCATGTTAGTTCTCCTTATTCTTTAGACTAGATTCACCCAACCACCGACCACCATTTGTGCCTTCGTCCCACTCTTGAACACGAACGAAATATTTAGGGCGTGCTGAGTCGAAATAACTCACATCTTCAATTACACCCGCCTGATTACCTACTTCCACAACGACTTCCTGCCCGATTTGGTATTTAGGCACTGTAGTCATCCCACATCCTTTGAATTGCGCGAAGTTGGTCTAAAGCATCTTCGTATCGTCCCGCCATAAAACCTACATTTCGCTTAATAGTGTTCAACTTCACGTAATATTCACGGCTCATACCGGGGACTTTCAACATATCGTCAATGTCATTCAAGATGACTTTCTTTTCGTTTGTACCCACTTTACTCTCCTAAGTCAATGTCTTTTAGAATGTTCTCAACTGCAATTACATCTGACTCGCTACGATGTTGGACTAATTTATCCCCCATCAACACTCGGTAAATCGTGTCGTATAGTGCGTCTCGCAACATCTTTGCTTCTAAGGGCGAAAGCCACGGTTGAACGGCTTCATCCACCAACTTGTAAGCACGCTTTGATTCATCATCCGAACTACGAAACTCTGCATCACGGTCGTAACTCGGCGCAAGTTCATTCATAGTGCGGTCTTTGAATAGGATGTGAAATCGCTTAAACAGATTCATCTAGCACCACCGGAATAGGTTGAGATTCTTCAAAATCTGGATATGGGTTATATACTTTCGCCCAAGTTTCCGTTTTGCCTTGCACGTACACCTTGACCTCATCATGATCGGCATCTGAATCTTCAACCACCATCGCTTTGATTCCGTCCCACGACACCTTATCTCCCGCTTTGAACGCTGTATATTCCATTTTAAGCCTCCACCAATTCAGTCTCGCTCAACCAACCCGAAGCGCCATGTTCATCCCACACCACCTTGTATCGGGCAGGGATAGAAGCATTTTCGGTGACAAACGGATACAGTTCGGGTTGGACATCCACGATTGTTCCAGTGTCCGTAAGCCACTTGTAAGTACGATGCTTGACACGATTACCCACTTGGAATTTAGCCACGTCCATCTCCTTCGTTTGATGGTATAATCTTATCATTAGACCCACTGTTTGACTATGGGATTTAAGTACCAAGTCTAATTCTGGACTTTAAGGGTGCGTTCATTCTGTTTTGAAAGGTTATCACTTTATCATGTCAGCAGGTACAGGTATATTTATAGTATTTAGTATACCAACCTATGATGATGTGATAAACTGATTTTCTTTTAAGTTCCAGCAATATCCGCTGTCGTCGTAAGTGCTAGATGCAATTTCCTTCAAGGAACGATACATCTGATTTTCAGAGAACCCCATAGTAGAACAGAGTTCCTTGATTCGCTTAGTTGGGACACTCCCGTTAGATAAAACGCCTAACAAGTAATACCTGCATAAGTCGCGCTTCTTGGTGGGCGATTCCTTAAACGTTTCAACCACTGTATCAGGATCAATGTCATAGAGTTCGCATAAGGACTGAAATTCATCTGGTTTTTCAGCCATAATTGATTTCAGCATCTTTTTGCGCTCTCGGAGTGATTCGGCATCTTTTACCGCTTTCAACAGTTCGGAGTCTTTTGTTCGCGGGCTTCCCTTTTCAGATTGCCACTTATCCAGACCCGATTCAATAAAGTCCCGTATAGCGGAACTAAAATCCTTAGACGACTGGTTGCAATACTCGCCTAATTGATCGTGAACAAACAATCTTACTTTTGTATGAAGCGTATATCTATTTGAGGCGTCAAAATTTGACATCGGTACTGTTCTCCTATTGCTATCCGCCCCAATCGTGATATAATAAAAACACCTTGTAGTCTCTATTTCGATGGGGCTACACTAGATCGACCTAATTTGCTTGGCTGGCGTTAGGTCGGTCGTCTTTTATTGTGGTTGAGTGCCTTTGTCCTCCGTGTCAATTTTGGCATATTCTTTCTCTACCAATTCCCTCAACACGTAGGCGCGACTCATGGTTTTTTCTGAGGCAATAGCGTCCAACTTCTTCTCGACCTCAATAGGCAAAGTCCAGTGATACTTAGTCCACTTCTTTTTATCCATTTTGTCTCTCCTGTTGTGGTATAGAAATTATACCACTTTTTATTTAGTTGTCAACCCCAAATCAAAACTCCCCTTGCGAGGAGTCTGATTTTAGACTTTACAGCGTTTTTGTAACTTTCCATCCAGCGGCTTGAACCTTGTCAATTAAGTCTGGATGCTTCCCGATAATTCGGTCTACTTCTGTCTTTGAGTGGCATACAGTTTGCGTAGTTGAACCACTATCAGGCCAGCACGAACATCCAGAAACTTCAACCACCAAGTAACCGCGCTTGGCCTTGAACACAGCGATAGCGTCCAACTCGTATGGATGGGAATAATCACACTCCGCGATCATTCCAGACACTTCAATTTGGGGTTCTTCTTGGTCGAAATAAGGATAGTTACTCATTTGTTTCCTCCTGAACGGCGCATTCAATTTCCGGTTCATCTTTGCAGTGATGGCAAAAACCATACCCACACTTCACGCAAACAGGGCCGTTGTGATACCCGTGTTCAAAGGCGAAAATGTTTACATTGCCTTCGATGTCCGTTTCCCACTTGTGGCCTTTAGGATGTGTCTCGTAATCGTACATTTGAACTATTCCTTTCGATTTGATTCAGGTTATAAATACCGACCGACATGGCCTTCCGTGAATAGAGATTCAAGTCCGGCTCTCTTAAACTCATTATATACCTCGTCGCGCAACTCCAAGTAGTGTTTCTGGATGGCGGACAAAACACTTTTCCTATTACCCAGAAACTTGATAACAGCGCGTCCTACCCCCCACGACCAGTCCACTTTTTGTTTTGACGATTTAGCGACTTTTTCTACCCACCGATTTAGGAACTCGGTGGATACATCGGCGGTCATGTAGATGGGTTCTCCATTTTGATAAACGTCTGGATCGCACATATCTTTACTCATTGTTGTTTGTCCTTTTGTGTTTAGTCGATGTACTTCCAGTGAAATTCTTCCTCGGTAACAGGGTCGAGGTCATCTTCGATTTCCAGTTCTTCGTCACGGTATTGATCTTCCCCGTAATGGCCTGTAATCCAGTTGTCCAAGTCAATAGTCATTGTGCGGTTCACGGTAGTCTCCTTAACCCAAAATGAATGTGATGAAGTCGTACACGATACATCCCGCCGCAACCACACCCACCAAAGTTGATGCCAGTTTCAAGTTCTTCATGTCGTCTTAATCCTTTAAGCAGAATATGGATACGGTTTGTCTGTTTCGATGTCGTAGGTTTTCAAAACTCGACCGACTTTGTGCTTGGTTGAAAAATTGGTATTGCAATCTAAGCAATTTGACTGGACTTCTATGTAATCGTCCTTAGATTCTTCCTCGTCGTGAATCCAACTGGGTTGTTCCATAATGAGGTTTTGGGAGTGACATTTTGGACAAGTAACCATTGTTTACCTCCGTTCAAGATGGTTTTATTATAGGCTAATTCTCAGCCTGTACCAGTGATATTTGTCACCTTTTAGGGGTGATTACTCACTCAGCATCTTCAACGCCTTGTAATAGCGCGTACTCAGGCTTAAATCGCCTTGTGATAGATTCTCTTGCAAGTCGGCAATCTTGACTCGCTTGGCAATCGGATTTTCAGACAATCGACGGATGTAGTCGAAATACTTCTCATTCTTTCGGCGCGTGATAGCGTCTACGGCCTCTAGGATTTCATCCTGAAACCCGTTTCGACGTAAATCTTCTAGGGTGTATTCCGTATCCTCAACCACGTCATGCAGGAAAGCCACAGCGACACCAATTTCATCACTATGACCGATTCTGTCAGCCACACGAACGGGGTGATGGATATAAGGTTCGTCTCCGTACTTTTGTCCAGCGTGTGCGTTCATTGCAAACTCATATGCCCTGAAAGTTAATACACTCATAGTCCTCCTTAAAGCCTGAAATTAGACTCGATAATCCCGCCACGGTTCTGACCAGCAATCGGTTACATCTTCAAAGCGTTCTCCGGTGCTAATACACCAGTCCATCAGTGTTTCAAATTGTTCCACGGTTGGTTTCGTGTGATTGCAAGTATAATACGCATCAAACGAAATAAATTCTGGTCTGACTTGGACAAATGGGGCATCATCGTCATTTTTCATTTCGGTTTTGAGATGCCCCATTATATCGCACGGATACCATTTACCTGACTTCCCGATTACGCCAGTCCTCTTAAATTTCGATGTATGCCTTCCACGCATTCGGAATTTCTCCTGTTGCCACTAGATAATTCGCCCTCGGAGTCTTAGGTTCGTAGTTCGGGTCAAAGAACTTCATGCCTGAATCTCGAAGTGATCGATTCGATTTCCGCAAATTGCACTTAGAACAAGCGCATACGGTGTTAGACCAAACCGATGCAGAAATACCCATTTTAGAGCAAGTTTCACGCGGGATTACGTGATCGACAGTTGCCGTTTCCCTGTCCAAATTCCGACCGCAGTAAACGCACTTCCACCCGTCTCTATTGAACACACCCCTGCGCGACCATACTTGCTTCCGCTTCGGCACGTTGGCAAAATAACGGAGACGAAGGACAAGCGGGAAGTCCCACGTTACGCTAGGCGAACGAAGTTTTCGGTTCGGGTCAGTCTCAATTACATCGACCCTGTTTTTTGAGATCAACGAAATCGCCCGTTGCAGGGACACCGTTTTAAGTGGTTGAAAGTTAGTGTTCAGCAACAATACTTGAGTCATGATTATCATTCCGTGATAGTTTCGTAATACCACTTGCCATCTTCCTGATAGATGGAATAGTGTTCGGTAATTCCATTGATTACCGTGGTTAAAGCGTGTTGGTGTCGTCCGCAGTAGGCGATTACGCCCTCCAGTCGCCCCTGAACACCACCAAATGTGTCCTCGAACTGAGCGATATTGCCATCGAACATCTCACCGTTTTCGATTAAGATTCGTGTATCTGGCATCGGTTTCGTGGTAATCACACCATTGCAACCGCCCCATTTACAGGCTTTAACTCCGTCCGTTTCAAAGTAGAATGCAGAACCACACTGACTACAAGTTCCTATATATTTATACATTTTAGCCATCCGTATTAGCCCAAATCTCAGATTCTTTTTTGTCAACAACGAACCCATACTTAGATGCCAGTTTGACAAATTCAGTAAGTGTTTGCCAAGACTTATAGGTTAAGCAGTACCATCTAGCCACATCGACGTAGGGTGACGACCTCCAGTATCCATCGGCTGTGTAAATGTCGTATTCCGATACTGGTATTCCGCCATTCCTCAATATCTCAGCGGCTTTAATTCGTATTCTACCGGGATTCCGTGAGTATTTCTTCAACGATAACCTTCTTAGAGTGGCAGTGATTTTGTGCGCCTTTCAACGTCTTGAACGTCTTGGCGGAAAATCCGCCGACACCGACCATTGATTCTGAATGAAATTCATCGTCCGAACATAGGATTAACTTGACATTTTTAGCACTTCTTACTAGGTACATGATGTCCTCCGTTTCAGTTATACGCCTATTATAAACCAAAAACGACACGAATCAAGTGATGTTTGTCACCCAATAAACGTGTCGTTTGTCATACCCTTGCCCGAACTCGCATCGGGAGTCTGCTTTTTAGGAGAAAGCCGTGTTGTCTATTACACTACAAGGGTGTTCAGAGACGGTTTCGGGAGTCGCGCCCGATTAAACAGAGTTGCAGTCTGTTGCCTTACTGTTCGGCCAAACCGTCATACTTTCGAGATGTCTTTCTGCGAACTGCTAACTTGCTTCTTCGACCATTCCAAGAGTATCCATTACCCACACGAGCGTCAGTACACATATTACACTTGACTTGTCGTCTAGGGTGTCGCCGTTTGTAGTTAGCCATAAATCCTCCAGACTGCGGTAAGTGGGTACGATCCACTATCTAATCTTTCAGAGAGATTGATCCTTGCCGATTGAACGATACCGCAATACAGTAGACTCATCCAGAATTAGACTGGCTATACGGCCTTATAAGAGTCGCTAGGAAAATCATTCCTACCTGAGTCCGTGTGCCTCCCTGCGGTAACGATCCGCAACCCCACGCTTTTCAGGCGTATGTACACACCATGTATACGAAAGAGGCATAGTCGGGGTTGGTGGTAACGCTCCACCTTTCTTTTCTTGTAAGGAAAATTGATTATCTTTTATCAGAAACCCCGTTGTGGGAATTACGGGATGTGCGCCCGTGTCTACACTTCGAGAGAGTGCCGTCCTTGCTACTAGACGAAATTCCCATGTCCGTCAAAGGATGAACCCCATGACGGGTACTACTATAATATAGCGGGTCTTTCACAGTTGAGCATTGTTAAGAGGCTTGAAAGAGATTCCGCTAGTGCAGATGGTGGAACTCGAATCCACATAGACGTTACGCCAACACATTCTCGATGTGTCCCCTGTTGCCAATTCGGGTACATCTGCATAGGTGGTTTAGGAGAGATTTGAACTCTCAAAATCTATCGTCTGAGGATAGCGCGTCTGCCAGTTGCGCCACTAAACCATTGTGCCGAAGGAGGGAGTCGAACCCTCATGTCTCTAGGACGCTACGCTCTAGACGTAGGGTGTCTCGCCATTTCACCACTTCGGCATTTTTGATGTATAATCAGGGGAGATTCGGACTCCCACGCAGTACCCCGTGTCCTTAGAGGTCGCTTCCGGTTGGAGTGCCGGATATGTCTACCAATTTCATCACTGAAATACATCTTGCTCACTCGCCCCGATTTGAACAGGGATAGGACTAGGTAACAGCTAGTGTCTCTACCAGATTGAGATACGAGTGAATGTCGCCTGAACAATCTTCTCCGTCAGGCTAGAGAGGCGGTTTCAGTATGTAAGACCGAATACAGAATCGCCTTAGTCTATCAGTAGTACCCCATAGTGGTGTTGATCCACTTCCCTCAAGTTCCGAAGACTTGCGCTCTGTCTGGTGAGCTAATGGGGCGTTTTAAGCGGATAGGCGGAAATCGAACCGCCGTATCTAGTATGGCAAACTAGCACACTTCCATTGTGTTATATCCGCGAAACAGGGTTTATCACGTCTCTCGTCCACCCAAACCCTAGAAGTCTTTGTTTACGAGAGATAGAATTGCTACTTAAATCGTGTAGGCGATACAGGAGTTAAACCTGTTTTCCCCGCGTATCAGACGGGTACATTCAATCGGAATGTTAATCGCCCGTATGTCTCATTTATATGGACTAGCAACTTATACCCCGATACGTTCTGTCCTAGCCGACTTATTCTACGGAGTGAATCGTTAGCCGATTCTGAGACTATGCTGAGGGTGCAAGATTTGAACTCGCGTTATTCATGGGCCAAAACCATGTGCCATACCACTAGGCGAACCCTCAATGAATCTCGTTTGCTCTGGTTGTATTAAATCAATCTTTCGACTGAACCCTAAGCCCCAACGAGAAGGTCGGAAAGGAGGGAGTCGAACCCTCTACTACCATATCCCAAATATGGGGTGCAATCCAAGTACACTTCTTTCCGATGGTGGACGTGATAAGTATTGCTACCACGGATGCGCCCTCCCCGTATCACTTCCCTGTTCGCTTATGCTGGTAGGGAATACACTATGTCCGTGATCAGACGACCTTTCAGGTCAGTGCTTCCAGCCGAGTACGATTCGGCATCTACAGATTAAAAGTCTGCCGCGTTCTCCATTTACGCACATGGAAGCGTGTCCCTGTTGCAGAAATCGAATCTGCCTTTTTCTTCTTTAAGGGAGAAGTGCCAATACCGTCTAGGCGAAACAGGGATTTACACTTACATTCTACCACAACTTCTATTGTATTACAGTGTCAAATGTCACTTATTTCGTATGACATTTTTGTTTAGTGAGAACCTACATTATTGACTAGAAAGGGTCAACCCTCGATTCTCACTTAGGCAGGTACTCGATTTGAACGAGTGTGGGTTTTTAAGCCCCAGCAATTTTCAAGATTGCCGCAATAAGCCGGACTCTGCCAACCTGCCGAACAGTAGGACATATCGGCTTTGCACCGATGATCTACACCGTGAAAGGGTGTCGGCTTAATCTATCTCGCCCAATGTCCCATTTTGCTACTCAGGGAGTCTAATCGGATTCGCGCCGATCCTGAAACATCCACAGTGTTTCGTGCGATCTACTACACTATAGACTCCATATTAAAAGTGTGGGTGACGGATTTGTACCGTTACTTCCATTGCCGTTCAGACACTTACCGGAATGGACTCAGTGTGTCAAACTGGGTGGTTCGCTCATGCACCACCAAAACCCACATTTTATAGAACGATTATCCTGTTTTCGGATGTTCCCCTACGTAGAAGTTCATCCGCGTATTTTCGGCGTACTATCAGGATTATAAAGCCCGCCGTGAAAGTTTATCGTTCTATGGTTACATTTTACCACAGTTGCATCGTGTTACCAGTGTCGTTTGTCGCCTGTTTCGTGTGACATTCAGCGGCTAGGGAGGTAGTTGCAACCTCGCTGGTTTTACCCAGACAGTTTTAGCAGAACTGCGGGATAAACTGACAATCCCATCCTGGCCATTCAGTACCCGATGTGGGTGTTAAGCCCACTACCTTCACTTCCGCAAAGTGACGCTCTATTCGATGAGCTAATCGGGTAATTAGTGGCGGATTCGGTAACGCTCCGACTTTTTAGGTTATGAGCCTAACGTGGTCACTTGTCCACTTATCCGCAAGTACCGAACTAGGGAATTAAACCCTACTAAAACTGATTATGATTCAGCCCCATTCATCAGACTGGCAGTTCGGCATTTTCAGGTTCTACGCTCTTTCGACTATGCACCTGTAACAGTCCCACACACGGAGGAGGTCAGTCCTAGAAGTGTATTGACATAAAACCAATTACGGTCTATAATTACCAAAAGGAGAAACGTAATGATATGTCTACACTGTTCGGTCGAATTTGTTGAAAAATCAAACAAAAAGTTCTGTTCATCAAGATGCCAAAACATCCACGGTCAAAAGGTTTGGCAATCAAAACACAAAAAATACTGCCCATCGTGTAATTCCGTTAAGATTAGAGCGCAATCTAATATGTGTTCAAAATGTTCCAAACTAAATAGATTTCTTCCAGACATGACTATAAAAGAGTCTGTATACGAACTGCACCACAGATCGTCTGCTTTTGCACTAATAAGAACTAGGGCTAGATCGGTTGCATTAAAATTAAACAAATCGTCTTGCGAAAAATGCGGCTACAATCTACACGTGGAAGTTTGCCACATTAAAGCAATTTCTGAATTTCCAGAAGACACAATGATTTCAGTTGTAAACGATCCGTCAAATTTAATTATTCTTTGTCCTAATTGCCACTGGGAGTTTGACCACCCCAAGTCTCCCTGACAGGAGTTGAACCTGCATCGTCCAGTTATGCGCGTACTCGATAGAAGCGAGTGCCAATACAGGGAGATTTTACTTTGATAGCGCATTGACGTTTATGCTAATCCATCGGTACTCTGTACCTCTGGTGGTCGTTGACCCAACCATCTCTATCTTTGGACACGCGGCCTGATGCCTATTGCGCTTTAACACCATAGTCCCGTATCCTGTTTGTGTCCACTGAACCTTAGCGCAGAAGTGAATATCCCATAAATGGGGTGGACAATTAGCACGAACGGCAGAGTTTGAATCTGCTAATATGTCGCGTTTGGAGCGCGATGGCGATCCGCTTGGCCCTCGTCCGTATCTTTATCTTAGTCTAAAACTAGACTTTAGACAATGTTACTTTGGTACTTAATCAGTGTAAGGAACAGAAATCTTCTCGATAGGGTCTTGCCCAGTCTTAAGTGCTTGCTTAACCTTGTGGCGAAGTTTGCGGCGTGCCATTTTCGCCTCAAAACCACCCCACTCGGTATGCAAACCGTTTTTACAAGCCTTGCAACCACAGAACTTCAAGTCGCTACCGTGTTTCATGATTTCCTCCGTTTTATTTTCTTGTGCTTGCTCTGGGAGTTGAACCCAGAAACCAAATATTTTGAGTATTTGAGGTTTGCCAGTTACCGTCAAGCAAGCATTGTGGAGGTACGGGATGCCGCCTCCCGATAGCGTCTTTGCAAGAGACACCTGTAGTCTGCTACTACCCCCATTCCAATAACGGTTCTATGCAGTCGATTACCCTATGAACCGATAACAGTCTCAGTGTGGCCGATACTGGAGTTGCACCAGTGTTGTTTCCGCGTAGCGGGTTTACAGTCCGCCGATACTCATCTGACAGTATCCTATCGACCGTTGTGGACTAGGGAGTAATTGAAACTCCGTGCTAACGGATTGCGTTACTGTCGGGCGGGTTGGCAATAACCGCCCCGCTCGCTGATAACATACTCGGACAATAACTCTCCACAATGGGGGGGCAGTAAAGCCCGTCCAGTGCGCGGTGTTAGCCCGCAATATATTTATGCACGGATTCACCGCACACAGGACACTTTACTGTAATGAAATCTCCATCTCGCTGGTCATAAGTAATTTTGCCTTCTAACTGCTTGAAACGAAAAACACTTTTGCACTTACGACATTCGGCTTCGTAAACTTTTTCTGATGGTGGTGTGCCTTGTTTGATAATTTCCATTTTTTTGCAAGACCTTTCGTTTTAGAGATGCGGTCTAACAATTACTATCGCGTCTGTTCTGTGCGCTTTTACACGATGTACTTCACTGTTAGTCGAAACCTGTCTAGCCCATTTAGAGCCTTCCCGCAAGAATGATTTGCGCTCATGACCCCTTACAAGGAGGGTGCATCCCCAACTGATGCTTGGAAGGCGAGAGAGGGCGATGGAGTCTGAGTCCATATCTACAGGGTGGAAACCTGCAACATTTTCCGTTTATGCTACGCCCTCGATAATCTTTTTATTGCATTATATTCATTTTGAACCAGTCTGTGACAAGACAGGCAGTAATAATCTAACCCGTCTTCATTCCCGGAGTTTTTCTTGAACACTTCTACTGGTAAATATTTCTTGCATCGCCCGCACCACTTAGTCCCATCTGGCGCGTTCTTTCTGATATACGCTAAATAGTGTCTACCCTTCACCGACATATCGTGAGAATTATCTTTCGGTGTCCCCAAAAACAAATGCGATGGATTTACACACAACTTGTTATCACATTTATGACACACAAACATCCCAGAAGGTATTGATCCATTAGAAAGCGAATACGACAATCTGTGTGCGCTAATCATATGCCGCCTATAGTTTACCTCTCCATATCCATCGCTACTAATAGCGGCCCTCCACTCCCAACAATCGTCTACCCCTTTAATGTCAACTTTAGACCAAAATCTCTCTACTGACTTTTCTTCACTTTCCATGATAAAATAAACCGCCACGTAGTCCAGTTGATTGTTCAGGTCAGCAGATACGTGGCAGTGAAATCGCCCGTGGGCGTAATTCCCTTTTGATTGTACTGGACACTGCCAACCTGAACGAATATATTTTATCACGAATCCAAATCAAAAGTCAATAGACAAAATCCAGAGACCCGAATTGAACGGGCGTTATTATCTTACGAGGATAACGTCCTACCGACTAGACGACTCTGGAGTGTTTTCAATTGTTAAAGAACTTGTTGCTGATGATTCTATTCTACATCACTTCTGATTCTGGTACAGTGTCAAATGTCGTGTGGTTCATATGACATTCGTTTGCCAGTGGAGAGGGTCGAACTCTCACGTCTCTAAGGACACCCGGTTTAGGCGGGCTTCGTCATTCCAATTGCGTACACTGGCTACTAGCGGGAGTAGTGGAATTTGAATCCACGACCTTAGACTTGACAAGTCTCTGCTCTAAACCAGACTGAGCTATACCCCCAATAAACAAAAACTGCTAGGTGATTTAGTCCTAGCAGTGAATAAACCTAATACGGGCTAGGACTATACGTTAGGCGCGTCAATACGCCCTTGCAACGTGCCGCTATTCGATGAGAGATACCAATGCTTTAACATACTCATCATTTTACACGGTTTTCCTGCGGTGTCAAGTCTTTCTTTAGAACTTCGTCCATATATAGCCATCCAGTTTGCCATGCCTTGTTATTTTCTGGATTCGGTGACTTGCACGCTGTAATTGGGCGATTTTTACGCCTCGCAATCATTCCTGCGTTAAATGACCTATTCGTAATAGACATCGCCATACTCCGTCAAGTCTAATTCTGGACTTTCTTCTTCGCCTAAAGCCTCATGGAAAGTTGCGTAATCCAGCAAATAATTGATTTCGGCCAGAATTAAGTGTTCTGCGCCTTGAATCTGAATGCGAGTGTCGATTTGGTCTTTAGTCGCGTCTAGTTCGGCTAGGTTAAAGAATAACTGTGGATTCTTCAACCAGCACAACATGGTTTGCAACTCGTTTACTTGTGCGTACACCGAACTAGACGGACTCAGTTTCATTAGTCGATAAACTCCATCTCAATTTGGGTATCCTCTACCCGTTCCACGAACACGGGGGTAAGCCCACGTTCTAAGTATCGATCCACTTCTTCGGCGGTTTCTGTTCCGTCACAAATCACCTCGATGCGATCTGGTTTGAACATTGAAAAAATGCCGCCTTTGTACTCGACAGGTTGACCAAATTCGGCCTTGACAATTGCCTTTGAGTGTGCCAGCAGAATCCATGTCTTACCAATCTCAAACCCACGGGGGACTTGATCCATGTTAATTCGGCGGCTAACACCGTACTTGCGCGATTCTTCAACGTAATCTTCCGGTGTCGGATAGTGCATCTCGCCCACCCAAATCAGCCCCGCACGTCCCAATTCTCCGCCGTTCAAAGCCCGGCCGATAGGGCAAAAGTCACACCCATTAGGCGTCTTGCAAGGCGTGTGTTCTGCCTGTCGGATAATCTCGTCCGCTTCAACCCACTGGAATTGACGAGATTGCTTGATGCCACGCCCACAGCAGGGGCAGACTTCCAACTCAATCGGCAATCGTCCACATCCCATAGAAAGACCGTCAGACCGGAAGTATAGCGACTTAGGTTTCGTTCTCCAGCCACAGCCGCGCTTATGATCCTGAACAATCTTAATCCTAGCGTCCATTATTCACCCCAATCCACCGTAACATTCAAGAGAACTTCAACCACATCAGCGTCTTTATAGGATGTTAATCCATCCACCTTGACGACGCATCGACGCTTGTTTGTTTTAGTGTTCTTTTGAAACACCGCTACCCCATCCTTTGATTCCCCCAAAAATCCAACTTCCGCTGTAATCGGATATTTCTTTACGTCCACCCATTCGCCAAACAGTTTTTCAAACATTACGCCTCCGTGATTTTAACCTGATAACCCAATTCTGCCACTTGTAGGCAGTCTAATTCCGCCAAGTAAAAAGTTAGGTACTTACTGGCAAAGTCTCTACCAGTCCAGATTGCATCCTTGCTGATACCCGCTAAATAGGCTTGCGGGTTTTTGACGTTTTGAATCAAGTACATCGTATAGTCCTATTGTAAGTCTAAAATCAGATTTTACACAGTGTCATTTGTCACTAAATATCGGTGACGTTTGTTAGGGTGAATTGGTAGGTACTGAGTCGGGTGTTGCCAAAACATCTCTGTGCATTTACCCTTACAAGTCAGGGCGTTGTAAATCCCTTTAGCCACGAACCAATCTGCCCCTGTGCTAAACAGTGTCTTGTAGCCATCGTGTTTTTCGCCACACACGATACAGGTTAGTTCTGGTTTATCGGCCATTAAATCTCGTCGTCCACGATGACTGAGATTCCCCGCTTACCATACTTGCTAAACGCCTGAAACGCTTCGGCCATCAATTCGTCGGTTTTGACCACCAGTGTATCACCTTTACGCGCCTTGTTAGCGGCATCCCAAACATCACCCTCGGTTTGACACTGAAATTCCTGACCCTTCATAATCTTTCACATTCTCCTGTTTAACCACATAGATATTTTGACCATCACTAACCGAAATCATCCCATTCTGGAATTTGAGTTGAGGATTGTTGATTACGATGGTCTGGTCTAAGTATTGCACTTGTATCTTCATTCGTCAATCCTACTCTGGTACTAGCCCTAATGATTGCGCCTCGTCATAAGTCAGACGTTGACCGTTGAATTGGTCGTCCGACTTCAACCACCCATTATAAACGTAGCCTAATGCTTTTAGGGTTAAGGCGTGTTGTCTCACATATTGGGTGTGACTCGCCGCATCGTACACTGGTGGCATATCGCGCTTTACCATGTCGATGTATTGCTGGTAAAACGATGGAGAACCCTTTAGGATAGTGTTTAGTGTCGCTTGGGGTACTGAAAACCCCCGTTCTCCGTCTTTAGAGACACCTTCCGACGACCGGATTTGTCGCCACGCTTCTATGGCTATTCCGGTATCCAAACCCGATTTCTTGATCACGGACAAGTCGCGCATGAACATCTTAATGACAGGCAGAGATGGATTACCATATTCCTCTGCTAAATCATGTGCCAACTGCATGAAAGGATTTTTTCTGCCCATTATGTGAAGTTCTCCCAAGCAAACACAACTGCCTCAGCGAACGTGATTCCCTCTTTGTTCATGATTAGGTTAAATACATCCCCGCCCATGTTACAACTTCCGAAACATCGCCAACCCCATTTGTCCGGCCAAACTGTGAATGAGGGTGTTTTCTCGGTGTGGAGTGGACATTTCCCTTTCAAGATTTTGCCCTTTTGTGCCAAATCGGGGACGTAATGGCGATAAACGGCTTCGTGCCGTACCGCCAACTTCACAGCACGGAAAGGGACATGAGATTCACCGACCTTATAATCCCGTTTTCGGAAGTCACCATGAATTACGGGTCGGCGCTTCATCAATTCCGCGACAATAGCGTTAATATGCTTTTGGCAGATAGGGACGAAATTCTCAATACACTCCCGTTGTTGCCACATAAAGGTTTCTTGAAGTAGCCAATTCCACTGTTCCAGCATCTCGCACAATGACCAATATCCTATTTTGCGGTCTTGAATTGCCTTGAGGTCAGTATGGGCTACAATTAACCTAGTCCCCAAGTTCCAAGTCTGATAACGTCCGAAATCCTTGATCCACAATGGGACTGGTTTCGATAAGTCGATAGGGACTGTTGTCTCGTTCATCTCGGTACAGTTTTCGGTACACAATGTAATGGATTCTCCACCAACTAAACGGTTCGGCAATCAGTTCAATGTCGTCAGGGATGATGTGATCAACCTTCATCCGTCTAGCCGACAATACCGCATCCTCAGCCGTGTTCCACATTGAGTAGCTATGGAACACGTAACCCTTTTTCTTAGGCGGTTCGGGGACTTTCCAATTGGTCAACTTCCGCCTCCAACTTCGCAAGATATTCACTTTCATACTCGGGAATTTCTCGGTAGAAGTAGCCCATTCGGACTACCACCACAACAGGACGCGCTGTTGACGACTGACCAAAGCATTGATTCTTGGCAGTAATCGCCTGATACATCGTCACTCCGTTATCTTCTTCCTCAAATGCCGAACAATCAAACTGATCGCCCGTGTTTAGGGTAAAACGATACCGCATGATTCCGTCAGTTTCGCCGCACATAATCCGCCTCCAGCATTTCGATTGCCTTATACAACAGGTCAAATTCCGGTGTCGTCAACCCTAGTTCAGACGCTTTATCGGCTACGGCACGACTGACGAGGTACAATCCGTAGTGTGCGTTCCCTACTGCGTCCAATTTTGTTTCTAGCCGCTTGATTTCTTGTTTCAGTTCCAACATCCCAATTTTAGATTCGTCCATTATCGTTCTCCAATCAATAGGTAAATGACACAAAACA